>Ga0307517_10007338_pt1 | contig 16096 bp, 5 predicted proteins | sample 23_EM_MG_FD_194515 | JGI IMG/M metagenome (GOLD analysis project Ga0307517, IMG submission 194515) | Populus trichocarpa ectomycorrhiza microbial communities from riparian zone in the Pacific Northwest, United States - 23_EM | ecosystem: Host-associated > Plants > Roots > Unclassified | place... | reverse complement strand
AAATATCTTCTTCACCCCCCCCCCCCCCCTTTCTTTTCTTTTTTCTTTTTTTTCTTGCCGTCAGTCCCCGCTGTCTCGTATGGGCCTTCAACGTGTCAATGCTATAGTTGGTAAATTGTGGGCCCAACTGATATAATTTAGTAGGGCCCTAGCTGAACTGTATTTCTAGGCCCAACTGCTCCCTCCCCATTCACCACGGACAAAAAACACAACAATGGTATCCTCCGAGGCACTCCGCCATTCTTCCTCCATGCAACCCCCAGCAAGCACCTTCTTGTTTTGTTCGACTGTAAAATCCGAAGTCACTTTTTCGTTGATAGAATTATTTCTTTCTTCTCTCTTCTATATTTGTTTTTTATAATACCGATCAGGTTAGTTAATTCTAGAGTCAGCAAACCTGAATCGAGATCAATTTTTTTCCTGGTCTGAGATTTAGAAATACAATTAATGTTCAACTTAAAATATTAAGAAAAAAAATTCTTTATTTCACAATATTTCTTTATATTTAAAATTAAAACTAGAAAATAGATAATTGCTCACGGATTTAATTAAAAAAATTTAAACATAAAAAATATCTAGATTTTATTAATGTGTTTTTAATGGGGAAAAAAACTAAAACTATATAGAAGTTGATTTAATATGATATAATTGACTTAACAAGTTTAAAGACAATCTGGATAATCGATAAAAATATAGTAATAAGATGAAATTGTTTTTAAGTATTGAAACGATTTCATATTAGATCGATTTGAATCAACTAAAATTAACCTATCAAATCTGTTACTCGGGTCAAGAAATCCTAATAAGCCTATAGAAAGTAAATAAAAAAAATTCAACTCAATTCTCAATCAACATAATGTTGAGGGGTGAAATTAAAAATAAAATTCAATTAAAAAAATAAACTAAGTCGACTCAAGTTAATCTTCCAAACCCGGAGTCATGAGATCGAGATAACCATATAAAAAGCAAATCGTAATAAATTATGAAACTCAATTCACAATCAGTCCAATGTTGAATGATGTAATTAAAAAGAAAAAAAAAAGACACTAAAAACCACCAAAGTTAACCAAATAAACTCGTGATATAGGTTATGAGACCAAGATAACCTCATAAAACACAAACTAAAACAAATTATGAAGTTTAATTTCTAGTCAATCAACTACAAAGGATAAAATTGAAAAAAAATAAAATAAAAAACAATAAAAAAACCAATTGCAAAATAACTAAAATACCCTTTATCTGCAGGCTTGATAAAATAAGCTTAAAAGGTGATTTGGTCTTTCAATTGTGTTTAAAAAAATGAGACAGACCAAAAAAGCCCCCACAACCGATTAAATTCTTTATTAACTAAAAGTGTAATATAATAATTTAACTGTACACAATAAATTAAAAAGACATAAATACCCTTTCGTAGCAAACAAACTAATTCTTTATTCCAAAGGCATCAATAAAATTAAAGTATGCAAGGAAAATAAAAATTTCTCTCTTGTTCCTAGTTAATTTTAAAATGTCAAAATAGTCTCATTACAAAGACAGCCTTACCTCCAATCATTAGCCTACACTTTTTTTTTTAGAAGTAAAATGATAAATTTACTATTTTCTTGGGCAACAAACTATGCCTAAGTGACACTTGAATTCACCACCTCTTAAGTTTTTTTTTCCTTTAATAATAATACAGAAAACAAACTATCCGGTCAACAACTCAAAACTAGATTATAAAACTGATAGAGAATGATCCGAAGTAGGTATTGTTTTTTTTTTATATTATATATATATATAAAAGAGAGTAAAGGTGTGTTGCAGCCAGGCACTAATTTTTGACAAGGGAAGGCATGGAACAGGTCTCACTGTACCAAACTGCCAGGCCACGAGGATATAAAAGGGAGGTGGAATAGAATCATTTTGGATTGGATTTCTCCACCATCTCTTTCCTTTTCCAGCCAGCATTCTCATTGGGAGCTCGTAAGCGTGACAGATACACAACCGTAGAGTTTATGCACTATTATTCAGCATCCTAATTAAAAATTAACCAAATCCCAACGCGGGAACAGAGAATGTAAGGTGATCTCCTATGCACATTCGAATTCAAAATAAAACAATCATTGCCTTCATAAATAGTTGACAAAACAAAGTTATCCATTTGTGTAAGCAACAAGCATCGATTTCAATCCTAGCAGCCTTGCTATAATTCCTGCTTTCTAATTAGCTGTGAGATGTGTAACAAATACGACTTTCAAGAGCGCGGTAGTTTTGGTTCCTAGTAATGTTTCAAAAGTGTATTTTATTTAAAAATATTAAATTGATGGTTTATAATGATTTTAATGTACTAATATTAAAAATATAAAAATATTATTTTAATATAAAAATATCTTTAAAATACACACTACACACACAGAGTACATTGCCTCGAGAAAAAAAAAGGGAACGTGTTATCTGGGATCGTTTCCAAAAGAAAGTGAATGCAGCATTAATATTCAAGGACATTGTTAGTTTCACCGACAGTTTTACCCATCAATATATAGATGAAAACAAATTATGTCTCAAATCTAAACATCAACGTTGAATTCAATGATTTAGATTAGGTGGAAGAAATAAAATTACAAAGAGTTATGATGTTTCTATTTTTCTTATATATTAAGTTATGATTATTGAATTTAAATTTGAAGATCTAGACTCAATGAACATGTCAAATAATATTCTCTGAAAAATATGGAATTTCCCAATCCAATTTTTTTTATGAGTATCCAAGAAAGGATTTCCCAATATAATATACTGATTTAGAAGGGAAAAAATTATTGTTTTTTTCAGCAATACATCATCGTTCTCACTACCGTTGAGATACGTTTTTAGGAAAAATATACCTTGCTCCCTCCTTTTCTTTTCTTTCCTCCATTATTTATAAATGCCCCTCCATTCTCATTTTTCCCAACATCCATGCCATACCACTCTCTCTCTCTCTCTCTAAAACCAAAAAGTAAACACAAGACAGCCTCTCTCCAACATTTTCTCTTTTACCTTGTCAAGTGCCAAGAGAGAGAGAGACACAAAAGGTGTATTCTATAGAGAGAGGAGAAAGGGAAAGATTGTGACTTTGATGATTGCTGAGTGTGGAGGGAGTAGCAGCGCAGCAGAGAAAAATGGGGAGGGAGACAATAGCAAAAGCATTTCTCGAATACAAATCTCTCTCCTTCTCTCTGGGCCCATCAGTATCAATCCCAAACCAAACCGTCACTTATTCTCCTCCTCCTTGTACCAAAAACATTGTAAAGCTTTCAACTTTTCTCTCTCACACCTCCACCTCCACTTTTTCTCGGTCTTTATTGCCTGCCCATATGACACAAAATTTTTATTTCCCACTCAAATTATAATGGGTCGGTGGATGCTTGGCAAGAATTTTATACCCCTCTCTTTTTAGTTGTCAAAAGATAGATACCCACTCAGGAGAGAGAAAAAAAAAGTCCTGTTTTTTTACCATTGCATGTAATAGAAATTTAGAAGAAAAATATTTTTCTGGGTTCTTTTTGTTTTTCTTGATCTGGGTTTTCTTTGTTTATTGGTGAATTGGACAGGATTGACTGGCTGCTTTGACGTTTCGATAGAATTCGAGGAGTTTTTATTTGGGTGTTGATGAAAAGATTGGCTTGGTGGTTTTGACTGTGGATTGGAGAGAATAAAGGCTCGATTTTGGTGTTTCAAGGATTGGAGATATATGACATTCAAAGAGATAATCATGGAGCTTTTTGATCAGTTAATGCATAATTGGCTGTTGTCGAGCTGAGTTTTTTATATACTTCAAGGCAAGCTTGCTTGGAGTTGATCAATTTTGTTGAGTGAAATTTTGAAGGTGAATTCTTGAGCTGTGATTCACTTTGTAAGCTTTTTATGTAACTGGTCCTTTCGTTCAAGGATAGATCAAAGTTTGAGACCTCAGGCGCTGGTTAGGGAATTGAGTGCCTTGCCATGCAAAGAAAGTCTGGACAAGCTTAAACTTGACTCTTCTAGGAAGCTCCTTTGAGTTGTTGAAATTGGAATTTTTACTGTCCTCTGACTGTGTGTACTGTACCTGGCTGCATATCGTTGTTCTTCTTGGCTTAATCGAACCTGAGGTAATTGTTCTATGTAGTCCATTTCTTTGTCTTGCCAAAATTTATATACACATTATACCAGATGTGAACTTCGCTATATATTTTTAATATCACTTTTGATGATCATAAAGATTAAAATAAAGAAAGTTTAATACTCTGGACTAAAGTTTTGCTTCTCTATGAGTGACAATCATGCCTTTTAAGATTACTGCTAGGATTCTATGCCAAAGGTACCTGATGAACATGTTTTGAGGGTTAGCTGAATTTCTGTTTCAGAATGTTTGTAGCATGTATGGGCTTATGTTTGCCGATAAAATGTGTCTTTATCTTTTTTCTCGTTTTATTTGCTCCTTGGTTACTTGTTTATTTTTTAGCTATGTATTCTTGTCTGAAAATGAGAATGTAGTTCAACGCTGAAGAGGCTGGAACGAGAAGCTATTTCATAGTCTCCCCAGTGTTTTATCGAAACTTTTGTTACTAGGTGTTTCAGGCTTATTGAAGTCATCTTTCCGGGCATGGTTTTCTAGGTTTTCACAAGCTTCGAGGAATAGTGTTTTAAAACTTTCCGCCTCTTTTCTACTGGTTCACCTGTCAAAAATGTTTTTTTGCCTTCACCTATTTTCTGATGATGTCATTATAGAAACCATCGCTGCCGCTTTCTATCACTAACCGGTGGATTTAGAGAGCAATCATCATCACATGTGCAGTATTATAGATGCATAATGTTATACCATACTTACTACCACTTCGATCCTTGATATGAGCAATCATCATCATATGAGCTTTTGAATTGAAAACAAGTCTGGTTAATACTCTTCAACTGGTGTTTCTTTTTTTTTTTTTTTTCTCATCCACTTCCTCAAATAAATCAGATACCATAGCACTGCCTGCGAGAAAATCTGGATCAACAAAGCATAATACAGTCAAAGAACTAGCCACTCATTATGGCAAAAAAATCACAGAGACGCCCTGTGCGATATGAAAGAGACCAATCGGGCTGCATGTGGGGTTTAATGAGTATGTTTGACTTCCGCCATGGTCGATCAACGCAGAAGCTGATTTCAGATAGGAGGCGTGGGACCAGACATGCTGTTGGTAAGAAACTTTCTTTGAAATGCAGATCAATCTGAATAGATAGCGCATATGTGGCTGCACATAGGCACACATGCACACATCCACGGAATCTTTTTTGTGTGGAAGGGATGGGTTAGTGCATGCAACATGCATGTGCTTTTCTTCCATTGTTAATAAATCCCTTAGATGGAAGTGAATTTGAGAAGTGTCAAGGCAGTGGTTGTGTTTATAAGGAATTTTAATGATTGTCTTCTTGTTAAACGTTTTAAGCTGATTGTACTTTTGCCTTACAATGGTCATTGGTTAAAGATAGATTTCTAGTATTCTTGCTTTAAGCTTATGAAACATATCAGTGAATCTCTTTTCTTCTGCAGTTACTGGAACTCCTAAGAAAAAGCCTGACAATCTTAGTGAAAACTGCCAAGGCATAATTGTAAGTGTTGTCAGCTTATGCATCCAAACTCAATTTGTCTTCCAAAATTTTCTTGATATTTGCAATGAACGCCTGTTGTGATGAGTAAGCTACCTGTAAATTACTTATTTTTCCTATTTTAAATATATCAGGATGGTGAAGAGAGCAGAAAAGCAACAAGTGATACCAATAAGCTGAGTGTGAAAAAGCTCATGGAAGAAGAGATGTTCAGTGAGCTAGACACAAAGAATGAAATAAACAATCCTGAGGTAGAACCAAAACAGTCAAATTCAGAAAATGGAAACCACAGAACAAAGAACCACAAGAGAAAAAAAAGTCGCACAAAAAGTTGTGATATACACTTGGAGGATCTTAATGTTGCTGAAAGCTTGGAATCTGAACAGCATTGCCTTCATAATTTAGAGAAGCAATCTACGAAAAGTCTTGATATAGGTGAAATAATGGAGGATTTCTGCCATCAGATCCATCAGAAAAGCATGGATTATGTGGAGCATGACCAACATGATGAAGTTCAACATGAGCCAAACCAAAAGAATCCTGACTTCGAAGAGAAATTGAGTGAGGTAATAAAACTCATAAATGAGAAACTTATTGACAGGAAACATGTCACTGAAGATGGGGACCTCCACCCATCCAAAGAACTGAGGGATGCACTTCAGATTCTAACTTCTGATGAGGAATTGTTTCTAAAACTCTTACAAGGTCCAAAGTCCATAATGGTGAAGCATGTTCAAAACTTGTGGAATGCTCAGGTTGAGAAAGATGGCGACTCCAAGTTACTTGCCGTATCTAACTTGTTAGAACAGGGGCTTCATGGCTTCAGACATTCTGGCGAGGCTATCCATGGTAAACAACGCAAATTTTTCAGAAAAAAGACCAAATCTCTGGAAAAGAACCCATCAAAGGAAAATAAGGCATCTCAAGCTTCAAATAGAATTGTAATATTAAAGCCTGGCCCGACAAGCTTGCTACTACCTGAAAATGAAAGCAGTATTGGATCATCACCAGAATCTCAATTCATCATCAGAAACAAGGGACCAATTGAGAGATCTGCTTCTCACTTTTCTCTGACTGAAATTAAAAGAAAGTTGAAAAATGCAATGGGAAAGGAAAAGCAGGAAACCTCTACTGATGGGACTTCAAAGAGATTTTTTAACAACCATGCTGTGGGAAATACTGAGAAAGGATTCAAGGAGAACCTTGGAAGGAATTCTCCAAGTAAAGACCACTTCTTTATTGAAAAAATTGCTAGACCTCCCATGGGTGGCAAAATGAGAGAGAAGACTTGCAAGTTGAAAGAATCTGAAATTAGTGTGGAAGATGAAGCTGTTATTTATCCCAAGCAAAGGCCATCTAACATCTACATCGAGGCCAAGAAACATCTCTCTGAGATGCTGAGCACTGGCCAGGGGGATGTGGATTTTTCAAGCGGGCCTGTGCCAAAAACCCTTGGCAGGATTCTCTCCCTTCCCGAGTACAATTTTTCGCCACTTGGTAGTCCAGGAAGGGATTGGGAGCAAGGCTTTCTGACAGCACAGATGAGATTTTCTGCCAGTGAAAAATTTCAGAAACATGAAACCAATGTCAGCCATTTAGGTCGAACAGCATTAAACTCAGAGCCTCTGTCATCTGTTTCCAATGACAGCATCTGGGATAAAAAACAAGCTTCTTCAAACCCAAATGCAAGTGCCTCAAATGAACTTCATGATAAAGAAGAGAAAACCTTTTGCTCTATCAGAGATGAGATGCCTTCTGAAGGTAGTTTTTTTTTATCATAGGATGTAGATAGATTAATCACCATGCTGATAATTTTTTCTAATATAGGCCTTCTCAAAATTTTATGCAGGTGAAGTGGAGGTTGTAAAAAAAACTGCAATTGAAGAAGAGAGCAATATCTTAGATACTCTCTCTGAACCAAGCAGCTCGCCTCTTGATGAACACCAAAATGGTGATATGTCTGACGTTTGTGATAAAAAAGAATATTCAGAATGCTTGGAACATGTAATTTTACTGGTTGCCTGTCCTTTTCAGTTCATCACATATCTTTAACATTTTATTCTAATAATTCTACTGTGCTTTTCAGGAATCATTTGAAGAAAACCAACCTCTATCTTCTCCATTAACATCTCCATCCACCACTTCAAACACCAAAAAACTTAGTTGTCTAGAGGTTACATCTGAGATACGAGAACGGCCCAGTCCTATATCTGTTCTTGAGCCACTTTTCCCAGAGGAGGAGATCACCCCAGCAAGCAGCAGACTTGAACCTGGTAGGTCTTCATAAAGAAAGTTTAGTGACTTTCAGTATTTGTTTAGGAATTCACATCACATGGTTCTCAAGCTAATTTTAGTTCATTCTCTTATCTATCAGTTGAACTGCCAGTGCAACCCTTGAGAATTCAATTTGAAGAACATGAACCTTCAGCTGCAGATCGAAACATCCCTCTGAAAGCTTCTGTAGATGACAAGGAATCGGTATTTGAGTATGTAAAAGCAGTGCTTCAAGCATCTGGCATGAAGTGGGATGAATTTTATATGAGGTCACATTCTTCAGAACAGCTTCTTGACCCATCAATATTTTTTGAGGTAGAATTCTTTTCCAACCAGCTTTGTTGTGACAAGAAGCTTCTCTTTGATTCTGCTAACGAAGCTCTTGTGGAGGTATATGAGCGGTATTTTGGTTGCTTCCCTGGGTTGTCATTTGTAAAATCTACCATCCGGCCTGCCCCAGACATGAAAAATAGCATTTATGAGGTTTGGGAAGGAGTCTCTTGGCATCTCCTCCCATTGCCAATGCCTCATACTTTGGATCAGCTTGTTAAGAAAGATATGGCAAAAACTGGAACATGGATGGACCTTCGATGTGATATTGAAACTATCCTTGTTGAAATTGGTGAGGCCATTTTTGAAGATTTGATGGAAGAAGCCATTTTCGGAGATCTGATGGAATAAAATTTATCCATCCGTGTAAATGAAAATTCAGAGTGTGGAAATCATTTGATTCCAGCTGAGTTGAAGGAAAGTGTGAGCAAGTGTGGAGTCGTAGAAGACAGTTTCTTCTATTCGTTTATTGACCGATCTTGTGTTTAGGCGGGAATGCAAGCAACCTTTTGTATGACTTGACATGGCACTTCTTTTACTTTGCCATGAAATCATGTGCACAACAGTACAGTTTGGAAGCTCTACTAAACACAGCATCAAATGAATGAACAAGGATCTGCACTACTTCAAGGGTAAAAATCACGAGCCCGATGTGCAAGCGCTTCTTGCTACGGTATGAAGACTACTTGATTTCCATGGCAGTTTTTGCGACCATGACCACCAGATCAGTGCCCTGCATTCGGCGAGAATAGTAGCGATCAACATTGTAGAATTTGTACATATCATGCCTTGTGTGTTAATAAATTAGGTTGTGTGCATTTTTTCTTTTCTTGCTCTCATTTCATTCATTCTTCTGTTGAGTCTGTGTTACATGTATTTCCTTTTATATTTACAAAGCTGGGGTTGGATTGTGACTGTTTTAGCGGGTAGGGGATGTGATGACACTGAATTGTGTACGCAAATAACAAGCTGTGACTGTTGTGCTTTGAGTCACAAATAATCAATAGAGTTCACATACTTGATCTACTAGATAATTGTGTTTTAGTTCAGGATTATCCTATGCTTGGCGTCCAAGTATAATATTTTAAAGAGAGATGGCTTTTTCTTCTTTATTCATAAAAAGAAGCAACCATATCATTCCTTAGCATGTCACCATGATTCCCAAATCTTATGAAGCATGTATTTTAATCATCCATTCGTGAATCCCATGTTTGATGATTCCTCCTCCGTTCTTCTCTTGGCCTATATCTGTAACGTGACCGGCAGGTCACGTCACTTGACTCTGCACTCGACCTCGCTGAGCAGGATCCCGGAGAGGAATTTCTTCTGTTAAAGAGCCTCCAGATAAAGCAAAAGGAGAAGAGAGATTGTAAAATGTTTCTCGAGCTAGCCCTATATACCTTAATTAAGAATATTCCTGGTTGGATTTGAGGGAAGCAACCCGTATTTAGATTGATGTGTTCCTAAGAAATTTCTTTCTCGTTACCTCCTCTAAATTTCAGACCTAAGATTATAAACTTGAATCAAGCCTCCAGTGATACTCATTGAAGCGTTAGATTTAATTAACAAATATGCATCGCCATGTCCACGAGAAGGCTGGGCTACAAGTTCCATGAGGCCTAAAAAACATTCAAAAACCTCTAGGCAACTTCGGGGCCTAATCAAGACAGCCAATCGAGACTTCTCAACAACAATCTGTCATGGGCCACTAGGCCCACTAATATAATCCAATTAGATGACCTTGATCATTGACAAGGATCATTGACAAGTTGAACAACAACTTGTTGGCATTCTGGGGTTTTTGTTTCCTGATAAAAAGTTCGTAACAGTATTTAGATCCATATAAACCCAATTAGCAAATAATTCTTCAGGACATTCAACCATGGAGTTTGAATTTTATTGCATGGTACAAGCACTTGTCGGTTCCTGTGTGCATGTGTCTTGGAGTATAACAAGAGATTATGGAATCAACTGCATCTAAAATTAAAGAGAAAAGGAAAGAAAAGAATAACAGCAAACAACAGAAACAATATCAGAGCTACGTCACAAAATGTAAGGTTAATTAAATCTTGATGTGACAAGTAACATTTCCTTAATATAAGTATGCGTTTAGCCCCCCTTACCTCCAAGTCCTGCCATGTCATGATATAGATATCTTCACTTGATTGTGGCTTGTCCTACACCGAATTAAATTTTTTTCAATATAAAAAAATGTTAAGATGACACAATTGTTCTTAAAAAAACCAGTCATTGACTGAATAATGTTTAATAAGTTTGAGTAATTTAAATAATATAAATAAAAAATATATTAATAATCAAAAAATAAAAAAATAGAACATAAAAAGACAAAAAAACTCATTTGACACCAATAAAAAAATATGACAAGGCTCTTTCAACGTTACTCCAAAAGATGAAATTTGATGATAAAACAATGCCGTCTAAAGAGTACGGGTGGCTCGATATCGTATGCCTTGCAAGTATCAATAACTTTCTTTAATAAAATTTATATTATTCAAAAGATCAAATCGTTTCTGTCAACTTGTTTATCATTAAAAAAATAAATCAATATAGAAAAATAAAAAAAATCCTTGATGTAAGTTTTCACGGTTCTTACATGGAAGGTACTATACCTTTAAAACATTTAAAAAACATTGCCGGAAGGTGAAAGGGAGCTAGTAAGAGAGCTCAATTATCAACAGTACTTAGAACAGTCTGCCCATTTTGACAAAAAGAAAAAAAGTAAACACCCGCATGGAAAGTGCATGCCCATAGGTTTATCCCCACTCAAATGATGATCAAGCCACTCTTCACTTTCCTTTATGCTCATTTAATTTGTGAAAAATAGATCCATTCCCTTTTTCATGTTCAATCGATTTACAAGTGATGATCCCTCTGATCATGTATTCTTGCCCAGAATCTTAGATTAAATAATCTTTTACAGAGTAAAAACATATAGAATTGATTGATTGAAGTTGTTGCATGCTCCTAGTTCCAAACCAATTAGCCTGTATGGTAAGCAAGTACAAAAGGAGATCTGTTTACCAGCAAACATGGATGCAATGTATCAACATGTTGATTTTCTCACCAAAATTGGATCCTTCGACTTGATAACAGCCCGGCAGCCTATACATTGATCTTTTTCCAAGATAGGTTTTGATCCCTTTTTTTTCTATCCTCCAAGGGATTGTTGCATATAATGAAGTGTTTGCTTTAAGCAACAGATTCATAATCATGTGAACAAGATGCGACGATGCCTAAAACCGTCCAAAAGCGTTAGTGCATAATCAAGAGGGGAGGGTGGGCAGTGGGAGATTTGAACAGAGCTAATTCAGTCTTGTTTTTGCATTTTGAAAGATTTTTTAAAAAAATATATTTTTTTATTTATTTCAAATTAATATTTTTTTGTGTTTTTAGATCATTTTAATGGACTAATATCGAAAATAATTTTTTTTTTTAAAAAAAAAATATTATTTGAATGCATTTTCGATTCAGAAACACTTTGAAAAGCAACCATATTCCTAAACACTTCTTATTATATATGACAATATATTTTTTCTCATCAGTAACACTTATTATCATTGTTATTAAAATCTGGCAGCCTTATCTGAGACCCAACTAACCCATTTTCTAGCTCGGGTTGGGTCTAAAAATATCAACCGTTAATGGATCTAATTTGATCTAATTAGAAATTGGTTGACATGGATAACTCACCCAAACTATATTCAAGGTTTTGTATCGAGTTGAGTCCCAAATCTAGATCTAATAACTACACCAATTATTGCTTCAGTGTGTATGGATGCATTAAAAGCTATTATCCAGGCTTACATAAGTTTTAACAAGATGAGATTCGCGTATTCATAAAACCAAGGAAGGTGAAATTCCTTGCTTTGTCATTATGCGAACTGACCAAATTACCTCTCGTCATCATGTCCCCAGCCATTACGCATACAAAACCGTATACCGACTACACTGTCGCAATATAACAGCACATGCCAGCGATAATAAACACAATTTATTGATGCCATTCAATGCTTCAACTTGGCAACGACTTCCCGTTTTTTCCTTCTTTTTCCGGTTCTCACCTTATTAGCTGTGTTCCTGCACATTGAAATTAAATTCATCCTTTGTTTCTCACCCTCTGATTAAGATTTAAATTTCTTAAAGAAGAAACGTCTACCTTTAACCATCAAACCCAGATTATTTATTTATTTATTTATTTATGTTTACGTGGGATTTCGTTAATCATCCTCCACTTTTTAAGCGCGGTCACTTGCAAGTTGCCATCCAATTCATAATCCCGGATTGCCGCTATTTCTTTCTCCAAGCTTGTTAATTTGTTTCTGTGTTCAAAAATTATTTTTGAAAATCTTTTATTTTTTAGTTTTTGCTTTAAATTAGTTATTTTTGTGATTTTGGATTATTTTGATTAGTTGATGTTAAAATTGAATTTTAAACAATACAGAATATTACTTTGATGTATTTCTAAGCAAAAGACACTTTAAAAAGCAGTCGTTACTATAATACCAAACATTATTTTCAGTGAGATTTAGGGACTTTCCAATAATTAAATAAGTGATTTTATAATAAAGAGTTGTGGTAAATAAGTATTAAAATTCTAAAAATAAAAATATTTATTTGTGGTTCATGTATGATAAATGATGAGAATATATTATAAAAGAGTGAAGATTGTGAATCTCCAACTTCAGTTACTTAGGGAGTATTTATAACTTTTATATTAAATTATTTTTTTTTATCTGAGGGGTTGTAAGTTTTTATATATATATATATACACAAATGGAAAGGTAGTTGTTCAGAATATGTTGTAAGGATTTTTGAGCCTAATATCTTGTAAAAATCACAGACACTTAAATTTAACATGCAGATAAATCCAAAGAAATTTTATTTGATATTTTATTTAATTTTTTTCCATTGCGATTCTCTTGATACATAGCATGGAAATATTCATCTATATTTATGTTTGTATTTGTTAATTTTATAATAGTGAAATAAACAAATAAACAATAAATACCCGATCAGCCCTGCAGTCCGGTTACGCAAGTTAAATGCAGGAATTGGGAACTAGGATCGTGCCTTTAAATAAACTGGGTAGATATTCTATAATTTTCTTCGTGCCAATTATAACCACTCCATTGTGATAAGTTATCTAAATCAAGTCTTTTAACTCTCCTTTCAAATACATATATCTTCCATCTACCAAGAAATAGTCTAAATTCTAACACCTGAGCAATCTTACTATATATTTTTTTTCCTTTTAAACAACGGTGCAATCTCAATATCTTTTTTTTTAATTAACGTGGGTGTTCGGATCAACTTGTACGCACCTCAACTAATCCCACAGACCCTAAAGTTAACGACCATGTAAGTCTCCAGTGGCTATCATATTAGCAACCACAGAGTTCGAACTTGAGATTATAGGGAGAGCAAACCCTTTGATCCCAAACTTTTACCACTAGACCACGTATTACTATATACGGTTGCAATCTCAATATCTTGTTCACCCAGGTTAGAAAAATGCCCCTTGTTCACCCAGGTCAATGCCCCTTTGAACTTCGGGCTTCTTACAAGCAGCTTATAATCCAGATGATGGTAATCAAAGAAGTACAAACGATTGATATTGCTAGTTAACTAGCTACCAGTAAATGTCCACAAGTACTCCACCTATGAGAATGGATTATTCTACTTGCTGCTTCGTTGTCAACAGAAACAGTATGGAAAATAAAATTTTACTGAAGGCTGATCCTATCCTCAAAAATACAGGGTATCTTGTCGGACAGATGTGTTTAGAAGTATAGTAATGGTAATGATTCAAAATGTTTTTTTTGTTTAGAAATATATTAAAAAAAATATTAATATCAGCACACCAAAACGATCCAAAAACATTAAAAAAATCATTTTAAAAAAATCAAATTTTAAAGATATGCAGTGCAACCTTAATCAGCTTATCAGGTTTGGAAGTGGGCTGATCTGTTTTCACCATACTATCGAGTCTTTGGCACTTCCTTTTATTGGAATTTAATAGAAAAGAACATACACGGGTGTAGGAGACGTATCGGATGACTCACTGCACTGGCAGCTATGGCACTGGCAAACAATTTGAATGAAATTACTCGCCAACGCTGACTACATAGACGCCACCTTTATTTGAAGATGCACGGAGGAAACCGGGGATCGTGGCAAGTTTAATATTAGAGTAGCATCTCCAATTCAACATTTTTCAGGTCTCCATATCGGAGGGTTTCAATGTTAATTCACGTGCTCCAAAATCCAATATATTTAAAAATACGATTGTTCGTGGTTGCATCATGAGTGAATCAAAGGTTATTGTTCAAAAATTTCTATTCTCCACAATATAGAAATTATCTCACGATGAATGCCTTCTAGTGTCTTTAAAAGGTTCTTTTTTGAGAGGCTTGTGGACACTTTGATAATAAAATTAATAATTTTTATAAGAGAAATAAATAATAAATATAGTAAAAAATATTAAATTTCAAAAACAAAAATGTTTATTCTTATTTTGATGTGATAAATATTATAATACTCAAAAAAACTTATCTATTTAGAATATGAGTTTTGAACTCTTATCTGAATGGTTTAAGGGCTATTTATATTCTTCAGATCCAATAATTATCTCTTTCTTAGAAGGATAAAGGCATTTAACTTAGTCATTTAATAGGGTATAAATATTCATGTCATTATTATTAATATGAGACAAATTTTCATGATATAATCTTTCATGATAATCCTTCCATGGTGGTCTATTAAAAGAATTCTTCTCATCCTTAAATGATCTCCGAAGATAAAAATAAATCTTTGATAGTTGGTGTTTGTTAAGGGTCTTTCTTGGTACTTGAATTCAGCACTTAACCAAGTCCATGTCAAAATGGGTTCTCCCCGGGATTAGTCATCTTGGCACTTAGACTTGGTATTTAGCAGAGTCAACGCCAAGTTAAGAGGCCGTTTGTTTGCGTGGTTGCTTCTATGTTTGAAACAGCCACAACAAATATCATGTTTGGTTATGTAAAAAACACAATTTAATTGTGGTGGGGCCCATGATAATTCACGTTTTGCACGCGATTTTGGCGAAGCAGCTCCTGGCTGCTTTTCGAATTTCAACGTTTACGTGCACAGTGCAATTCACTTGCACTGTGCACGCCAATAGTGCAATTAACTTGCACTGTTCGCATGAACAATTTTTTTTTTTGGTGTGTTTAATTTTTGTACATTTTTTTAAAAAAAAACTAGTTTAGAGTGAATTAAATTTACTCGCATTGTCATGTAAACAATATTTTTTTCCTGAAAAACTAGTGTAGAGTGAATTAAATTCACTCGCACTGTAATATCAAATCAATTTTATTCCTGATAATATTTTATCTAATTTTATTACACGCTTAAAAAATTATGAAAACTGTAATTCTTGTCGGATGAATTTTGTACGTAATGAAATTGTAGATGGTTTAATGGAATAATAAAAAATATTTTATATAAAGTATTATTTATTTCATGAAGTAATAGCAATAGTTAAATCTACAAAATTTAAATTAAAAACCATTAATATTAATATATATTTTTAAAAATTATTTTATAACCTCAATTTCAAAAGCATTTTTAACCAAACACATTAAACTATTTTTTCTTCAATCTCAATTTTAACCACAGTTTTAACCAAACACCTATTTTTTCAAACCAACCTCAACTAAAAGTATTTTTTATAAAATAATTTTTTTCAAACTACAACCACAACAATTACCGCAATACCAAACATACTCTAAATCCGTTGTACACTCAAGGACAACTCCTCTTGATACTTGAGCTCAATACTCGGCCAAGTTGGGTCCATCCGGAGCACATCCCATTTGCGCATTGGTTGGCAATCGTGGCCAAA
>Ga0307517_10007336_pt1 | contig 16097 bp, 5 predicted proteins | sample 23_EM_MG_FD_194515 | JGI IMG/M metagenome (GOLD analysis project Ga0307517, IMG submission 194515) | Populus trichocarpa ectomycorrhiza microbial communities from riparian zone in the Pacific Northwest, United States - 23_EM | ecosystem: Host-associated > Plants > Roots > Unclassified | place... | reverse complement strand
TATACGCTTACATACATGATTACCAGACATCCATGAAGAAGCACATTACAGTAAATTTACATTTTTAGATGAAATCTTATTATTAAAATTGACCAGAGCATATAAATTGGTTCGAATAAATATGGAATTAATATCCAGCTTTAACATCTTCTGATGAAAATATTTTAGAAAAAGAAAGAAGAGAATAATAGTCTATTCTTCTATCTCATATGGGTTTCATAATTATAGAATTTTGCTCGACAAGCAACATATATATATATATATATATATATATATAATTACAAGAATTACAAACTCTTCCTCGTAAACTCATCACTGCACTCGATCCCAGACAAGAAATAATCTTCATAGCTGGAAAGGTGAGTTACACTTTAAGTCCCAAACCAAAGTGAAAAACTAGCAAACAAGCTTTGGATTCTCTTGGATGTGGTGAGAAGGATGTCACTCAATACACGCTAGCTTTAAAACAAGCCACACAAACAATTTTAGCCACAAAAAATCCCAACAATTGCAAAGCCCTAAAGCAAAATTCAAAATAAAAAAAAAATCAATAAAAGATACTCTTAACAAGCTTATTTAGCACACGATGTACCACACTCGAAACATTCTTAGGAAAACTGTACTGGTAATTAAGGCTTGATTTAGTTGTAGAACTTCTCAATGGCCCATATCACCTTATTTTCTAGCAATAGTCAAACCACCAGGCAGAACTGGAGCCCACGAACGGACAACGTGTCAGGTTCCAACTGACATAGGTGAATCACTTGACTTGTAGGGATACACTGTATAGTATGTCTGAGTGGCAGTTAGAACCAAGACAGCAGCTGCAGCAACAAATGCAATAAAGGCCCAAGGACTGCTAAAATAAGTTTGCAGCCACTCAGCTATCCATTTCTTCCAGGTGCTATCACACGAAACATTAATCTTTCTTTTAACATCATTATAAACAATATTAGTGTTGGGTTCTAGGGAACGGCCAATTTGATTGAAGAGATCCGCTACCTTCTGGTCAGGTCCAAGATAATTGGTAAGTATGCCCTTTGACCTCAACACTTTCACATCTTCAGCATCATCAATGAGCGAGTCTATGAAGCATATATAAGAGGTGACCCAAAGATCATCGAGAAAAGCAGCTGTTTCGTAGGCCACTAAGTTCAACAGCATGGACCTGGTTGCTTTTTCTATAGTAATTGAAGGAATTTTCAATGTTGCATAGAAAATTGATGACACGAACTTGACATCCATCAAAGTGCTTGTCTTGCTAGGCTTAAAGTGGATTCCCACCTTCTGAAGATCCTTAGCAGAATAATACAAATTGTGGCCACGTTTGCCCAGCTTGGATTTAGGAAATAAATTCCTAAGACGCCCAGGCAAGTCATAAATACAGCAGCTTCTTAGAGACAGCTTATGTTTTTCTTTTTGAGAACGTACGAACATGGAGTATAGAAGTTCAAGAATATGAGCAGGCTCTTGATGAGGGGGCCAATGATATTTCGCCGCCTGCCATTTGTTTCCGCATAGGAGTGACCTCATAAGCGAGGCGACCATTTTGCAAACAAAAATCACGCCAGCAACCAAGATGCCAAAAAGAGGGGAGAAAAAAAAGGAGTCCTTGCCTTGAAGAATATGGAAAGGGTAAACTACTGAAGTATATATAAGAAGTAACAGGAGATACCCTTTAACAAGCCAAGAGAGCACCCACACTGGACGTCGTTGATCACTTTGTTGGAGAATCTGGAGTAAAAGAAAATCATTGATATTGATTTCCTTTCCACGATCATCTCCATCGTTCTTCAAGCTCATCAATGACTTCAAGACTGAAAAAGGGAGCTGATTTTCCAACAATAGCAGGTCCTGCTTAACAAGGATAATTTGTTGATCACTCATATCCAATTTATTGTCCATGACACCACGGATGAATTGGAGAATAAAGCAACCATCAAGAAACATCATCCGCGTGAATTGCTCATCATCAAAGCAACTTATTGAGCTCCCCTCGTAAAATCTCTTTGCATTCTCTGCCACCTTTGCAACCTCACTGTATAAGATTTCTATGTCTTTAATCTTACTATCCAGGACGAATTCACGAGCCATCTGAACCTTCAGTTTCTCCACCTCATGGAGCTTGTTTTGACGATCCTTATAGTGATAAGGACCAATTGAGACCACCGAGGGCTTGTAGCATTCCTTGTTTTCATGCTTGAGTTTATCTGGAACCTTTGGAATCATTGGCCCTGAGTACCGTTGCTTGGTTTTAGCCCCTTCAACTCCTCTCATTATGCCGCTAAGCCACAAAGAACGCTCATTTGTTTGCGATGAGGTACCTTGTATTTCTGACATGGCCATCTTTGACCCTTGTTCAGGTCTGTTGCTTAGAGGATCTTCCTGCCTGTTCGTCAACGGATCAACTCTTATTTCATTTAGCTGCATTTCGGCCATTGTTATCAGCTATCACAGACTACTAAACAGGGCTACTATCCGTTGTTGGAGGATTAATAAAAAAAAATATTGATAATAGCTGAAGGACAGCAGTAAAAGACTAGATTCGATACAAGAAAGATCCCCTTGTTCCAAGCTGTGCTCCTTGTTTCTGCTCAGCGCTCCCTTGCTTTCTGCGCACACAAACACACACTTAAAGATAAGATTTAGAAGTTCAGAGAAGGGAACCAATAACAGAAGAAGACATGCATACATATATACATACGTATTAATATGTAGACTATATATCTACGGACTCGTGTTTGTGTCGTGCAAGAATTTTAGTTTAGCATACTAGTGCATCTCATGCAGTATTGCACACACACACAAACAGAACGTGGATAGAAGTTTTTCCAGGAAACCTAGCTATCCCTTGCTTGTTGGAATTCTACTGAAATAATATTAAAGAAATTAAAACGGGGAAAATTAGCATCATGTAAAATATTAGTAGAATAGAAGAGTAATTAAGAACATTACTAACGCAGAAATTTTCACAGATTTCACTGACCTTTCTCACCACTGATCACCATCCATTACACTCTATCGATGAAGAATTAATAAAGGACAAGTCTTCCTATTTATAATGGTTGCTGTCGGGTGCAAAGTGTGTTAGCTATGCCTTTCATGTGGTTCAATTGCAATAAATTGACGTCTAACTATTCAAATCTTCTAAAACCATGTCTAAAATGTTATTTACAAGTTTGTTTTTTCTAGAAATATCATTAAAATAATATTTTTTTAAAAAAAAATTATTTTAGATATTAGAATATCAAAACAATCCAAAAATACCATGAAAAAATTAAATTAAAATAAAAAAAATCAAATGTTAATAAAAAGCAGGTTGAAACTAGATGGTGCCTAAAGTTAATAAGTTTTGAGTAGAAAAGAATAAAGGAAAATATAGAGTTTACAGACATGCTGAAAGACATTATTTTTCCGCAGAGTAGTAATCAAAGTTTAACACCAGTAAACAAGAATTGTAGGTTACGTACGTGGAAATCAAGCTTCTATGCTTTTTTATATTCTTTGCACTAAAGCTCAGGTTTGGATTTAAGAAAGCAGCACAAATTAAAGAACAGACATGCTAAAGCTTCAGCAACCAAAAATTGAAGAAACAGATACTAAAGCTTAAAGATACTACGGAAGTAATGCGAGATAGTGGCAGAACAGAGAGATCTAAAGTTATTCTGCAAATTGAATACTTGCAGATAAGGTGAACTAACGTACGTTTGTGGAAAAAACCCTAAAGCTAGAGCTATTCATGCGCGAATGCTAGCTAGTAAGAACCGAGAAGAAATCAAGATAGATAAGATTGCTTGAGGCAAAAGTGACTAACCCGATTTGATCAGTTTTGCAGGCTAACATGCGAAATGCATGGAAGAGATAAAGATACAGAGGCTAGCATTGTCCACCCCAACTTTGATAGATAAAGTGTGGGCAATAATAGGGATCAAGTTATTATTTAATTAGTATTTATTTACTTTGTTAAAGCTGAGGTTATATTATTAGGACACCAACCGGCAAATCCCATATTGGCATAAGGGTACAGAAAAATAAGGAGCTTGCTAAAGCCAAAAAAAAAAAAACCCATAGCATGAAAACACGCATAGGGTTGAAACACAAGATAACTCTTCAACTTTATTTTATTTCTTAAATATTACTATAACCAAGTCGAGATTTACATTAATGTTTTTTTATACCAGAAAAACCAACTTAGATTAGGAAACAAATTCAGAATACTAACACACAACTAAAATTAACACAAATCTAAGAATAAGTAGAAAAATAACTAATAAAATTAACCGAAATAGTAATTTCTATGTCTAATTTTGGGAGATCCACTAATCTATTGAGTAACAAATAAGTAGCTCTTCAAAAAAAAAAATTAAAAAATAGCTTGTAGAACCTCCTATAAAAATATAAACTCAATTCAACGGTCAAATCTATTGTTATCTCTATTATTAGCAACTACCTTGGTCTGGAGCGATTAGATCTTTTTTTGAACCTAGACGTGTCACACTGGTCTATTAAAGTATCTGTTAGGTCATCTATATAATTTGTTTAAGATAAATCCATGTACAACTATTCAGAACCTCTAATCTCTACAAACTTGGCTACATCATTTTCTATGGATCGGAAAGAACTCATCCTTGAGTTCTAGTCATCATGATGTCGCAGTCATTAACCATTTTAAATCTTTATCGTGTAATAGACTTAGATAAATTAGATCAAAAATCAGTTCTCAAAACACATGTGATTTGGATAGAACTACTATTGATCATCAATTTTTGTTCCACACTAAACTCTTGCCCCTTATTTAGACTCTCCACCTTCTTCTCGCCTCTCCCTTCACCATAAATCTAGATAAAAATAATTTATTTTTACATTTACTTCCAACAATTGCCTCCTCGTATCAATACTATATATATTTTTTTTATACTAAGGGTATACATATTATGTCTTTTATCATGCACAACATTCATGTCATATATATTGATATGATTTACCCAACGGTATATGACATGCATAAATAGTCATTACAACACACCAAATATTATTAAAAAAAATATATTTTTTATTAAAAACAAAATGAGATAGCATTTATCAACAATTATTTTGTTGTATTATTCATGTCTTCATTCAATCATTTAGTTGTAGGGTGTGGGATATTTTTTTTCGTTTTAAGGTACAACTTCTATACCATTTTAATTGACACTATAAATCTCAAATAGAGAATTTTAGTCTAATTTAATGGTAAAATATAAATAAAAAATAAAACTCAACTAGTTTTAGAGAGTTGATATCATATAAAACCAAGCATGTATATTAGTAAAAGTTTAGTGCAATCCAACATTTAAAATTAAAAATTATGCATGTTCTTATCAGCAAATTCGTTTAGCTACCCTAAATATTTCTTAGATTTGATTCTGTTGATCAAGTTACGTTTACACATTACGGCTCCTTTTCTTTTCTTTTTCTTTTTTTTTCTTTAAACCACTTATTGGATGTGAAAGAGCCAAGAGCAACGGGAGATGCCCATTATAGGTAGCAATCTTGATTCCTAGCTAGGTCAATTGATGCTACCTTTGATTTTACAAAACAATATTTAAAAGAACAACGTGGTTGTTGCCATTTGATAAAAGAGATGCTCCTTCTCTTCAAACTGTAGGTTCAAATATTTTCAGTTGCACGTTAAAGCATGTTTGAAACATTTATTTTTTAAAATATTTTTTATTTAAAAATATATTAAAATAATGTTTTTTTTATTTTTTAAAAATTATTTTTGAAATCAGCTCATTAAAGTAATCTAAAAACATCAAAAAAAATTAATTTGAAATAAAAAAAAATAAAAAATAATAATTTTTTTCAAAAATATTTTTAAAACACAAAAATAAATAAAGCTATGTAGGGTCAACGTGGGTTACTCATCTCGATCTACCAGACTATTATAGTGGATATACCCATGATCTCTTTCTCATTTATGGTGCATAGGATAATAAAATTATTTCAATTTTATAAATTGGACAAGTATTATTTTATAATTTTTTTAATAAAAAGATATTAAATTAAATTTTTTTAAAAAATAAAATTAAGTTTTGATGGAGTTAATCAGATCATGAATTATTGATTTATGATCTGTGGAGTTCAATAAATCCTACAAAATTTAATTTAAATCAAACCTACATCAAGAATTGGTTGACCAGCCGAGTTTAATAATAATATATAAAATATTCAAGTTGGTCCATGGACAGTATGAGCAACCTGATTATATGGGTTGTGCTTAGCATGAAGGTCAATAAATTGTATTAGGCCGGGCTATGATTATAGCACTCGGGCTAGCACCATATGACCCATTATGGGTTTTGGCTGCACGATACTTGGGCTAGCATACCAACAGGCCCATTACAGGTCATATATCATTCTCAACACAACATCAGATTTATTAAAACAAATTTTGCTCATTTCTATTTACTTTAAAGAGAAGTATAATATTTATTTATTTATTTAAACTCACTCACAGCAGAAAAGTCTTTGGACCAATATATCATCTCCAAATCATTGCTTTATACCATATTCTTATGTATAAATAAGATAATAGTATTTACAAAGAAAAATTATACAAGCAAATTATATGTTCCATGCTATCTAAATCAAAACTAGCACAAAAAAAATTTCGGTCTGTATTTATAAAAGAATTTGAATTTTTTTAAAATTAATTTTTTTATATTTTTTAATTATTTTGATGTACTGATATTAAAAATAAATTCTAAAAAATAAAAAATTATTATTAATTTAATATATTTTTAAATAAAAAAATAATTTTTACTATACTCACATTTATAAAACATGGATTTTGCATCTAGACGTTGCTCCTTGGTGGAGGGCCAAGCAATTGCCCGGATAGGTAGAGGCAAAAAGATGAGACCATACCATCATAGATAAGATAACAATAACTTGGACGAACAAAATTGAACATTAATTTCAACCATCCAAGTGGTGGTTCAGTTGTAAGAGTTTGAGATTAAGAGGTTTGCTCCCTTTATGGTCTCAGGTTCGAGCCCTGTGGTTACTCATATAATGGCCACTGGAGGCTTACATGGTCATTAACTTCAGGGCCCGTAGGATTAGTCGAGGTGCGCGCAAGCTGACCCGAACACCAACATTAAACTAAAAAAAAAAAAATTAAACATCTATTGTCTTCGTCACCATATATGTCAGCCACATTCCTCATTTAACATTTACAACACTCTCGAATCAATTTTCATATAAATTTTAGATAGATTTATACATGATAGTTATTAAACTTGATGTAGTATGATTATGTCTGGTTAATAGATATAAAGATTTAACCTAGGTTAAAAAAAAAGATATTTAAAAAAAAAATCAAAACAATATTATTTCGATAAAATTAAAATTCTAATTGCGAGTCAATTTAAGTTATTATTGACAAGTAAAATCAAGTAATTTTTTTTAAAAAAAATTAAAACTTGTCTCGTTACATATCAACCTTCCGGAGTCTATATATTAACAATTTGGAGTACCAATGAAGTGTTGGTCTAGCGGTTATAGTACTGTTATATCCCTGTAAGGGTGAGAACACAAGTTCGATTTTCAGGAAGTGCATTTATTGGGAGGGGCAGCCACGAATCCCGAACGGAACTAGTCTCACCCTTTAAAATAGTGTAAGGATACCAAGGTAAGAACCTAAAAAAAAATATTAACAATTTGGAGTAATACTATCATTAATGCAAAACATACCCATTTATGATTAAGCGATAACGTGAACTACAATATCAAATCTACCAGCAAGAAGGGCATTGCAACGAGAAATCACATGACACACCTCCAGATAAGTAGAAAAACTTATATAGACTTCACTGTAATGGTTCCCACGCTGCAACTTGTTTTTTTACATAAATAAATTATAAATGTAAATTAAAGAATATATGCATATATAAAATTAAATAAATTATGAATCATTATGTAAATAAATAAATTATTAACTATAAATGAAATATAAATGAAAAAATGAAGAGGTTGTTCTTTTGACTCAAAAAAAAATTTAAAATCTATTTTTGATCTAAAACACCTCACAAATACATGCAGACCATGTTAAATTAGTTCATGGCTCCTCCAGAAATGCAAAAAAAGCACCAAGACTCGAAATTAACTCGAAATCAAAAATCTTCTCAAGTTCAGATGTGTTTTTGTAGGTATTTTCAAGGTAAAATAACACTTAATCTTAACTTTTCTTATTATATAGAACCATTTGAAACAAAAATAGACTGTTTTATGGCTAAAATCATCTCTAACGGTAGCTTTTTTTATTTACACTGAAATCTAGCGACTCTCTCTCTCTCTTCCACTAAAAAAAATAAAATTTGATATCAAAATTAAATTTTTAACAATTAGATAAATCAATTACCTAATAACTAAAAAATATAAAAGATTAAAATGTTTTACTCTTTTTTTTTTATTTTAGTAGTTTGTCTTTCAATTCATTCTTCTCTTCAAAAAAAAACAATTGAGTTGTAATTTTTTAGCTCAAATGTACAAAATAAAAGTTAATGAAATAAATTAAAAAATTTCAAAAAATTCACTATTGAAATCCAGTGATACGTAAGAAACCTCTATTTCTTTTTGTTTATGCTAGAATAATCATTGAGAGAAAATAAGTAGCGAAACCAATTTTTGTTTCCTTCTTTATCAACGTCGTCAAACCCAATTGAAGCATCAAAATTCGCTGCCCGTTAAAAATAGATAACACACCCCAAGTTACTCTCTCGTTCCTTCCTTCCTAGACTTCCGGCAGTCTAATATTTTATTTATTTATTATTCCACACTTGAAAAATGAAAGCTATATAAAGAGTAGAAGTAGGACGAGCAAATCACATGTATTTTTAAGAGCAAAACAAACCCACGAAAAAAGGAAGAAATGGCAGAATTGTTCGTTGAGCAAGCAAAACAATATGCAGAGACAAGGCCAAGTTATCCACAAGAATTGTTCGAATCCATTGCCTCAAAAACACCCTCTCGCGACCTTGTATGGGATGTTGGCACTGGAAGTGGACAAGCTGCTCGATCTGTGAGTTCTCTTATCCTCCCTCTTCTGTTTATTTCTCTGTTGACAGCAGGGTTTTTTTTTTTATGAAAATTAAGGGCATGGAAGTGATTATTACAAGCCATTAGGATGACATTTTATGTTTATTGTATTTTTTGTTTAGACTTGTAAAGTTCTAATACAAGTTTCTTTCAGCTAGCTGGGATTTACAAGAATGTAATAGGCACAGACAACATCTCTGAAAGCAGCTTCACTGCTAATTTTTCTTTTTTATTTTCATCAATCACTATCAACATCTTGTTGGTAAACCCATTTATCTTACTATTACATAGCATAACATCACTTACGCAATTAGTTTTATTAGTCAGTTCATGCATGCTTCCACAGTCTTTTAATTGAGCCTTGTCAAGCGAATTTTGCACTACCTAAAGGGTTTTGTTGGACGTGAGATTGTTATGACTAATAATGGTGGTTTCTACATGTTTGTTGGTGGTAATTTGATCTCCTGGCATAGCAAGAAACAACATGTTGTTACACATTCTAGTGCTAAAATTGAATATCATGCAATAGCACCAGCAACTTGTGAATTAATTTGGCTTAAAGGTGTTTTGTCAGAACTAGCATTTTCAAGCAGTATTTCAATGTCTTTGTTTTGTAATGATGTTGATCGTCGTTAACAAGTTCAGCTGTAAATTATTAAATCATATTATATTTATAGGCATAACCAATTAGCTGATGTGTTTACAAAGATTCTGACTTGAGCTTATATTCATCGTCAGCTATCCAAGCTTGAATCAATTAAATCCCTTTGATCTGACTTGAGGGGAAGTATTGAAGGGAAAACTGCTATATTTTCTCCTACATTATATGTCTCCCAGGTAGTGCAGTTCTTATAGTACTGCAGCCGCTAAGGAAAGTTGCAGTGGATCTTATATTGTCTTCTATATTCTTACTTCTGATCACTACAATGTTTCTAATTCATATTAATTACTACTGTTATGTAAACAATTGATAGGATAATTATTAGTACGAATAGATAGATTTTGATATACCAGGATTATAGGAGATTGATAGTTATATAGCATCTTTCTCATCAGATCTCCGCCTTGTATATAGATGTCCTGTTGCAACAGAAGTTTCTCCTGTTGAATAAAACTATCATATTCCTTTGTTTTCTTCAGGGGAGGCAACGTCTGTATAGCTACGAAGTTTATTCTGAATATTGCAGGAAGTTGTGTTCTTTTATTAATGGAAGCCTGGGTATTGCTTTCTATCCTTCCAATAAATCAACATTTAAATTTGAAACATCAGCTAATCAATCATACCATGTACTTAACCTTGGAGATACTATTCTATATATACTTGATTTCTTATTGCTTTTGCTGTCAAATCACTAATTATACGCTTACATACATGATTACCAGACATCCATGAAGAAGCACATTACAGTAAATTTACATTTTTAGATGAAATCTTATTATTAAAAGTGACCAGAGCTAGCATATGAATTGGTTCGAATAAATATGGAATTAATATCCATCTTTAACATCTTCTGATGAAAATATTTTAGAAAAGGAAAGAAGAGAATAGTCTATTCTTCTATCTCATATGGGTTTCATAATTATAGAATTTTGCTCGACAAGCAACATATATATATAATTACAAGAATTACAAACTCTTCCTCGTAAACTCATCACTGCACTCGATCCCAGACAAGAAATAATCTTCATAGCTGGAAAGGTGAGTTACACTTTAAGTCCCAAACCAAAGTGAAAAACTAGCAAAACAAACTTCGGATTCTCTTGGATGTGGTGAGAAGGATGTAACTCAATACACGCTAGCTTTAAAACAAGCCACACAAACAATCCCAACAATGGCGAAGCCCTAAAGCAAAATTAAAAATTAAAAAAAATCAATAAAAGATACTCTTAACAAGCTGATTTAGCACACGATGTACCACACTCGTAACATTCTTAGGAAAACTGTACTGGTAATTAAGGCTTAATTTAGTTGTAGAACTTCTCAATGGCCCATATCACCTTATTTTCTAGCAATATAGCCAACCACCAGGCAGAACTGGAGCCCACGAACGGACAATTAATCTGTCAGGTTCCAACTGACATAGGTGAATCACTTGACTTGTAGGGATACAATGTATAGTATGTTTGAGTGGCAGTTAGAACCAAGCCAGTAGCTGCAGCAACAAATGCAATAAAGGCCCAAGGACTGCTAAAATAAGTTTGCAGACACTCAGCTATCCATTTCTTCCAGATGCTATCACACGAAAGATTAATCTCTCCTTTAACATCATTATAAACATTAGTATTAGGTTCTCGGGAATGGCCAATTTGATTGAAGAGATCCGCTACCTTCTGGTCAGGTCCAAGATAATTGATAAGTATGCCGTTTGACCTCAACACTTTCACATCTTCAGCATCATTAATGAGCGAGTCTATGAAGCATATATAAGAAGTGACCCAAAGATCATCGAGAAAAGCAGCTGTTTCGTAGGCCACTAAGTTCAACAGCATGGACCTGGTTGCTTTTTCTATAGTAATTGAAGGAAGTTTCAATGTTGCATAGAAAATTGATGACACGAACTCGACATCCATCAAAGTGTTTGTCTTGCTAGGCTTAAAGTAGATTCCCACCTTCTGAAGATCCTTAGCAGAATAATACAAATTGTGGCCACGTTTGCCCGGCTTGGATTTAGGAAATAAATTCCCAAGACACTCAGACAAGTAATGAATACAGCAGCTTCTTAGAGACAGCTTATGTTTTTCTTTTGGAGAACGTATGAACATGGAGTATAGAAGTTCAAGAATATGGACAGGCTCTTGATGAGGGGGCCAATGATATTTTGCCGCCTGCCATTTGTTTTCGCATAGGAGTGACCTCATAAGCGAGGCGACCATTTGGCAAACAAATATCACGCCAGCAACCAAGATGCCAAAAAGAGGGGAGAAAAAAAGGGAGTCCTCTGAGCCTTGAAGAACATGGAAAGGGTAAGCTACTGTAGTATATATAAGAAGTAACAGGAGATACCCTTTAACAAGCCAAGTGAGCACAGGACGTCGTTGATGATTACTTTGTTGGAGAATTTGGAGTGAGAGAAAATCATTGATGATTTTCATTCCATGATCTTTTCCATCGGGCGTCAAGCTCATCAATGACTTCAAGACTGGAAAAGGGAGCTGATTTTCCAACAATAGCAGGTCCTGCTTAACATGGAAAATTTGTTGATCACTCATATTTTTAATATTGTCAGTAGTACTGACACAACGGATGAATTGGAGAATAAAGCAACCATCAAGAAACATCATCTGCGTGAATTGCTCATCATCAAAGCATCTTATTGAGCTCCCCTCGTAAAATCTCTTTGCATTCTCTGCCACCTTTGCAACCTCGCTGTATAAGATTTCCATGTCTTTCTTACTATACAGGACGAATTCACGAGCCATCTGAACCTTCAGTTTCTCCGCCTCATGGAGCTTGTTTTGACGATCCTTATAGTGATAAGGACCAATTGAGACCACCGAGGGCTTGTAGTATTTCTTGTTTTCATCATCCTTGAGATTATCTGGAACCTTTGGAATCATTGGCCCTGACTGTTGCTTGGTTTTAGCCTCTTCAAATCCTCTCATTATGCCGCTAAGACACAAACAATGCTCATTTGTTTGCGATGAGGTACCTTGTATTTCTGACATGGCCATCTTTGACCCTCGCTCAGGTCTGTTGCTTAGAGGATCTTCCTGCCTGTTCGTCAACGGATCAACTCTTATTTCATTTAGCTGCATTTCGGCCATTGTTATCAGCTATCACAGACTACTAAACAGGGCTACTATCCGTTGTTGGAGGATTAATAAAAAAAAATGTTGATAATAGCTGAAGGACAGCAGTAAAAGACTAGATTCGATACAAGAAAGATCCCCTTGTTCCAAGCTGTGCTCCTTGTTTCTGCTCAGCTCTCCCTGCTTGCTTTCTGCGCACACAAACACACACTTAAAGATAAGATTTAGAAGTTCATAGAAGGGAACCAATAACAGAAGAAGACATGCATGCATATATACATACGTATTAATACGTAGATTATATATCTACGGACTCGTGTTTGTGTCGTGCAAGAATTTTAGTTTAGCATACGAGTGCATCTCATGCAGTCATTCACACACGCAAACAGAACGTGGATAGAAGTTTTTTCAGGAAACCTAGCTATCCCTTGCTTGTTGGAATTCTAGTACTGAAATAATAGTAAAGAAATTAAAACGGGGAAAATTAGTATCATGTAAAATATTAGTAGATCATAGAAGAGTAATTAAGAACATTACTAACGCAGAATATTTCACAGATTTCACTGACCTTTCTCACCACTGATCACCATCCATTACACTATAGCGATGAAGAATTAACAAAGGACAAGTCTTCCTATTTATAGTAGTTGTTGTCTGTTGCAAATGTTTTTTTTTAAAATAGCATTAGAGAATCTATAAATTATCTTAGTTGGAGTATGGTATTAATTGTAATTCAAAGTATTTTTTATTTAAAAATATATTAAAATAATAAAAATTATTTTTGACACCATCACATCAAAACATTCTGAAAACATAAAAAAAAATTAATAAAAAATAAATTTTAAATTTTTAGAAAACACGGTTTCAACTGCGTTCTCAAATACACTCTAAACTATTATAAAAAAGCAATAAAATTTGGTGTGTGTGTAAATATTATGTCCTTCATGTGATTGAATTGCAATAAATCCACATTTGACTATTCAAATCTTCTAAAACCTTATCTAAAATGTTATTTGAAATTGTGGTACATAGTGATTATTATTTAAAATATTTTTTACTCGAAAAAATATTAGAATAATATTTTTTTTATTTTTAAAAATTTATTTTTGACATCAGTCCATCAAAACTATCCAAAAATGCTATGAAAAAATTAATTTAAAACAAAAAAAATTTTTGGCTCCAAACAGTGCTAAAGTTAATAAGTTTTGAGGAATAAAGGAAAATATAGAGTTTACAGACATGCTGAAAGACATTATTTTGCCGCAGAGCTAAACAAGAATTGCAGGTAATTATGTGGAAATCAAGCTTCTATGCTTTTTTATATTCTTTGCACTAAAGCTCAGGTTTGGATTTAGGAAAGCAGCACAAATTAAAGAACAGACATGCTAAAGCTTAAAGACAGCAAACAAAATGTGAAGAAACAGATACCAAAGCTTAAAGATACTAGCTACGGAAGTGATGCGAGATAGTGGCAGAACAGAGAGATCTAAAGTTATTCTATAATACAAAATGTGTGCCATAAGAATTCTGCAAATTGAATACTTGCAGATAAGGTGAACTAACGTACGTTTGTGGAAAAATTAAACCCTAAAGCTCGAGCTATTCATGCGCGAATGCTAACTAGTAAGAACCGAGAAGAAATCAAGATAGATGAGAATCATGAGATTGCTTGTGGCAAAAGTGACTAGCCCGATTTGAGTTTTGCAGGCTAACATGTGAAATGCATGGAAGAGAATCAGAGATAAAGACACAGAGGCTAGCATTGTCCACCCCAACTTTGTTAGATAAAGTGTGGGAACTAGTTACTTTGTTAAAGCTGAGGTTATATTCTTAGGACACCAACCGGCAAATCCCATATTGGCATAAGGGTACTGAAAGAGGCAGCTTGCTAAAGCAAAAAAAAAAAAAAAAGAGTACGAAGACACGCATATAGGGTTAAAACACAAGATAACTCTTCAACTTCATTTTATTTCTTAAATATTAATATGACCAAGTCTACTTTCTAAAAAGATTTACAATGTTTTTTTTTATATATAGACAAGAAAAACCAACTAAGGAATATAAAACAAAATCAGAATCCTAACACATAAATAAAATTAACACAAGATCTGAAATAAAACAAATTATCTTCAAATAAATAGAAAAATAACTTACCCAAATAGTAAATTCTATGTCTAATTTTGAGAGATCCATTAATTTTTTGAGTAACAAATTAAGTAGCTCTTCATAAAATAAAATAAAATAAAAACTACTTATAGAATCTCTGTAAAATTATAAACTCAATTCAACAGTCAAATTTATTGTTATCTCTATTATTAGCAATTATCTCCGTCTAGAGTAATTAGGCCTTCTTTTGAACCTACACATGTTACATTAGTTTATTAAAGTATTTGTTAGATCATTCACATAGTTTGTTTAAGATAGATCCATTTTTAACTACTCATAACTCTTAATCTCTACAAACTTGACTACATCATTTTCTATGGATTGGGAAGAACTCATCCTTGAGTTATAGTCATCACGATGTCGCGGGCATTGACCATTTTTTGGTCTTTATCGTGTAATAGACTTAGATAAATTAGATCAAAAATCAATTCTCAAAACACTTGTGATCTTGATAAAACCACTATTGATCATCAATGCTTGTTCCACACCCCTTGTTAATTTGGACTCTCCACCTTTTTCTTCGTCTCTCCCTTCTCCATAAATCTAGATAAAAATAACTTATTTTTATCTTACTTTCAACAATTGTCTTCTCCTTATAAGAGTTAATACTATACATTTTTTATATATATATATACTAAGGGCAAACATATCATGCCTTCTATAATGCACGACATTCATGTCATATTGATATGATTTGCCCAACAGTATATAACCTGTATAGATAGTCATCACACCACACCAAATATTATTAAAAAAATTATTTCTTATGAAAAACAAAATGAGATAGCATTTATATATTCGTGATTATTTTGTTGTCTTCATTCAGTCATTTTCATTTTAGGGTGTGAGATATTTTTTTTTATTTTAAGCTACAACTTTCATACCACTTTGATTGAAACTATATAACTCAAATCTAGAATGAGTAATTTAGTCTAATTTAATGATCAAATATAAATATAGAAAACAATCTCAACTAGTTTTAGAGAGTTGATATCATATAAATAAAACCAAGCATGTAAAATATGCTTGCAAAATTTTAGTGTAATCATACATTTAAAATTAAAAATTATGCATGTTCTTATCAGCAAATTCGTTTAGCT
>Ga0307517_10007335_pt1 | contig 16099 bp, 12 predicted proteins | sample 23_EM_MG_FD_194515 | JGI IMG/M metagenome (GOLD analysis project Ga0307517, IMG submission 194515) | Populus trichocarpa ectomycorrhiza microbial communities from riparian zone in the Pacific Northwest, United States - 23_EM | ecosystem: Host-associated > Plants > Roots > Unclassified | place... | reverse complement strand
ATTTTAGTTCGAGAATTCGAAGGATGAGGAGGAGGGATGAGAGTTTAGAAGAGGTCCGAGTTACAGAGGACCCAATATTATGTAGTACAAAGTTTGTTGAACATTAAAAGGATAAAAATAGAAGAAAGGGAAACACATAACTCTTCGTATTAAAAAATACAATGGAGATATATTGTGAAGTATAGAATCAGTAAAAAAAACATAATAAGATTGATTAAAAATCAAAAAAATCAATTCCCAATCAGTTTAATGTTGAAAAATAAAATAAAAAAAATATCAATTTAGAAATTTGTCAAAGTAAAAAAATTAATAATAAAAAAAATAAGAATCAAATCTGATATGAGAAAAACTTAAATGAGGTTGCAATCGTAAGAAAAAAAACTCAATTTTAAAAATTATCTAAAATAAAATAAATAGCAATAAAAAAAACGACGATCAAATTTGACAATAAAAATAAAATTAGAGGATGAAATTGAAAATAAAATCAATTTAATAAATTATTTCAAATAAAACAAATAGTAATCAAAAGAATAAGGACTAATTATGAAGGAGAAATAAATTAAAAGACAACTTTGAAAATTTAAAAGGTCAAACGTGGAAATCAAAGAGGAAAGAGAAAAGAAAAAAAAATAAAACATCATCAGTGTCAAATTATATGTCAATAAACTACATGCTCCTTTTAGGGAGAGAGGGTTTGTTGAGACAATTCTAATTACATCAAGAGAGGTTGTCTTTGGCCGCCAGAATTTGCTGCACACGCCGCCTGGACACAGTGGAGTGGCGGATTTGTTGGCGCGTATTTTTAAATAATATTTATATTAATGAAAATATAATTAAAAAATTTCTAGCATATTGCCCCTTAACTAGCTTAATTATAACTAAAACAATCATGATGAAAATACGAAAAGCCTCAAAATATCAATTAAAGAAATGTTGTTCTTTTAAGGGTAATTTAGTTATTTTACTGTGTTTTAAAAAGTAAGAATTCAAGAAATTTCCTAGGTGTCAGTTTAATAAAATTTGTTATTTAAAGTAACTTAATTATTTTACTATGCTTCAAGATTTTAAAAGATTAAATTATTTCCAATCAACTTCATAATAATAGTAGACCTTACAAAAGGCTTATATTACCCTAGTAACTAGTTCATTGTTTTTTTTTTGTTTTTTTTTCGAAAAGGTAAAATAATTATTATATTATTTCAATGAATAGCGAGTCGATGAACAATGTTTTTCCATCTTCATTTAGATTTTGTTAATACAGGAACTATGTGCTTCTATTGTGATTGTTTGTTTAAATTAATATAAATTAGTTTGATAATTTACAAGAGATAATGTAGATGCTTATTTGACAACTTGTGACAGTTAATTGAAAATGCTGTCCTCGTTAAGATATTCAACCTTGCAGTGGTTCTGTATGTTTGCGTTGTTTTGCTTGGAACAATCAAATATATAAATATAATAGTGATTCTTATACCGTTGACCAAATTCATGGTCAGTAGATGTCGTCTTGGTAAATTTTAGGTCATGCTATCATTAAATATAATTTCGTACTAAAACTATTTCTAACTCTAAGCCAAAATTTTATTTCTATAAAAGATTAAAACTTTTAGTTTTTAATTTATTAATTTTAGGTCATGCTATCATTAATGTTCAAAACACTTTCTTAGCATCATCCCTAGAAATGTTGAGTTCATAGATCTTGAAAGAGAGAGAGAGAAATGTTGGATCCTTGTAGAGAAAAAGGTGCTGTTAGATTTTCTTGAATATCTAAGAAAATGGGATGGTTCTAATTACAATATTAATCAATCTTTTATGGATGCATTAATGTGAATATAAAAGAATTTGTCGAAAATACATCTCAAAATTAACACCCCAAACTAGCTAGGAAAATTAGCACAAGGATCTCTAGATCGTTGAGAAAAATATAGCATTGAACATGCACACAATTATAATTTGACTTGTATAGAAAGACAGGGATCCACCTTCTACTACCGTGACAAAAAAAAAGAAAAAAGAAATTGGAAGACAAATTATCGCATGCACGCACACAAGTGGTTGGTTGATAAGTAAGCAGCTTATATATGAAGACAAATTTTTGGCAGCTTACAAAACAAACTTTATCTTGTCGGTGACTGGTAAAGTAATATATGTAGATTAGAAAGGAAAACTTACTTGTGAGAATTCGTTTTTTTATTCTTGGATTAATTACTTCAGTGTCACTTCAATTACTAGAACCAAAGTAATATTCCATAGTACGAACGTCTTTGTAAATCTTGTCAAGTCAATGTAAAGAGTCAAGATGGGAGAAGAGAAAGAAAGAACTATGTTCTTTCAAATAATAAAAAGTTATCATTTCATATGGGTTATGTCCCTTTATATATGATTAGAGGAGACGGTTACTTCTTTTAGTAACTCTTCTAATAACTTGGACCAGGCCCATTCATCATGGGCGGACCAGGCCTAGCCCAATAACCAACAATTTGGTAATAAAATGACAAAACCTCCAAACTAACTTATATTATATCATTGTCATCGTTCTAATCTAGTGGGACAAAAATGCATCCGTATAGAGGTTGAGTTGTTTTTTTTTTTAATAAAAAAAAAGGGAATTTGAACTTCAAAAATATCATATTACACAAAAAGGCTGTTACCTTATTATTATGAGAAAAAATAATTTCATATTTTTTAAAGTTAAAGTTTAAATTGTTTTTATTAATTTCAAAAATAATTTTCATTTTAGTACACAAAAGATATATATATATATATATATATTTCAAGTGATATCTCCTATTTTGATACACGAGGACCAAGCGCTATGAATCCGGGCCTTCCAAACACAGTTGATACATGAGGACCAAGCAAATCTCAACAACACAGTAAGAAATCCATTTTTTCTGCAGAAACCAAATGGCCCCATGAACACAAAACTTCTACCCCTCACCTACCTTTTGATCTTGGTAGGATCTAGAACTTGATGACACATCTTTTAGTGAAAGCACAACAGAAGAATGGCATCAGCCACAACCTTTCACTGAAAGTATGGGAAACTGAAAGGCAAGTTGGCGTCCTCATTGGCCAATATTAATTCACCCCTCGAGGTTTCACAAATGCAAACAAGCACACAAAAACAAGAAATCAAAAGCGCACACTCTGTTATGGGTGAAATACTTACGATGCCTATATCTGTATTGGATCCAGTGGAGGAGGAGACTGAACGGAGTGTGGAAAGTATAGACTGGGACTGTGCGCTTCAGTGTTTAGCCATGGTGGCTGTGAGGTGTAGATAGCAGAGAGTGAAGAGAATATAGAATTCCTGACTTCAAGGAATGCATTCGTTTTTCATTTCAATTGCATTTGTACTGCATGCATTCTGTTACACCCATTTATAACTGAATTACACAATTCTATAATATTCCCACACCTACAGACGTGTGGAATGTTCTTAACACTGGCACCATAAGGAAATAAGTAAAACGGTGCGTCTTAGGGAAATAAGTAAAAACGGTGGGTAATGGAAAGTAATTAATTTGAATTTAAATCAGAAATCTTCTTCTCCCTCCTTCGCTGATAACACACTCAAGAATCGAAAATTAAAATCAAACAAACAAGAAGAATTTAAACAGAATAGCCTGTTATCTTAATAAAACTGTCTATTTTCTTTAAAACAAAGACGCAAACCAAAGCAAGGTTGCTTTCATGAAACTGGACCTGACATGACAACACACGATGTTCCAACAAAAATTACCAGAAGCGCAATATCATGGCGCTTGCATATCATTCCATGAAAATCTAAAATAATACAAGCATTAACCGAGCTATTTGTTTTACAACAAATCAACCTCAAAATTTACTGGCACAAAGTATTACCAACACATGATTCTCACACCAGTCCTTTTTAACTCTGACTAGCCATAAACCCTCCACAAATCATGTATGTCATGGGCCTCGTGGCTAGTATAAGCATTTATACTTCAAGTACTAGAAAAACATATCCATTTCAAGCATTTAGCTTCAAAACCTCACATTGAGAACAAAACAACCTCAAACAGAAACCAAATCTGAGAATCATCCAGAATCAAAAACACACAAATTGATGTAAACAAGCAGATATTAATGCTCAAAATGGAGATGGCACTAAGATAGGTTCATGACCTGGGAAGTCCACGTGTCCAAACAACCCTTTACAGAAACCAATCAAATCACGAGGACCAAACAATCAATAACTGTACCAGTTCTACTGGTGCCAGCCAAACCAGAACACACATCAATTGTTCCCATCAGAACCAGAACACACGACTTGTTAATGCTATGTTGCCACTTGAAAGTTTTTAGGCTACAATTGTTCCCATCAGCACAAATTATTATAACTTAAGAAACAGACTATAATGCTTAATAAATCAATGATACTGCCTTGTCCTAAAATCTGGGAACCAGACAACTGTGCACCAGGAACACCACTAGACATAAATACAATGAAAAAGCACAAGGTTCAAAATTAAAGTTTAAACTGCTTTATTAAACCCTAAGCTTACAAATAAATATCAACTAATGTTTTAACTATAATTTTGACCTCCTCTACTGCCAATCCCACCCCCCACCCACCCCTAAGGAAAAAAAAAAAAAAAACAGCGACAAAGTTGTGAAGACCATGAATAGGCCATTGCTATTTTCTGAACCTCTTATATTACTTAATTTCATGATCAAAGCATTGCCATCAATTTCAATGCTCAAAAAATAACCAGCAAGAATTGCCACTCAATTTCCTAGGAAATATAAAACAAAACAAATTTTACCTTTAAGTTTCTAACTGAATGATCCACATTAGTCGATAATAGAATAACAAATAAAAAACTATATATGAAAGGCAGTCCAATTCTGATTTTGAGTCTAATCCCATGAAATCAAAATTGATTCTAAGCAATCCTTAACACTTCATTGCACATGCAGAACAGGGGCAAGGAAATAACCCCAGCAGAAAAGAAAAACCTACAATTTCTTAAACTTCTACCCCCAAAAATAAAGCACGAAGTCTACATAAATGAAAATTAAAGAATAAAAAAATTACCAGAAGTATAGCGAGGTATAGAGTGGGTTTGGGATAATGATGGCTCAATCAGATTCTCCCACCTTTTGCTACCAAATTTTAAAGGATTTGTAGATCAGCAAACAAGAAAATCAGATCTGCATCAAATCAGCAGGGAGAGTGGTGGCTTATGCAAGGTTGGAGGAGACAAAGCAGCAAAAAAAATTGAAGGAGAGATGGGTTGCAGTGTTTCGATGTGCTTTGATGGGGAGACTAGTTTTGTCCAAGAATCTCAAAGGTAACAAGCAACCACAATTACACTGTTTGATTTACCTCATGACCCGCTTGTTCACATGTTAAGCATCTTTGAGTTGATCAGCTTTATCATGGGGTCCACAAGCATAACCCCAGTTCAATTTTTAAATTAAACATTGATAAGAGGGAGTTTGGGAGAAACCGCACAAGCCACCACCCTCCTAAACACCCTCTTAGTTGATCAACAAGAACATTATACGAAATAACAGAGACAAAAGGCAAGGTATGCAATTGAGCCCCACAATTAAATGCAAGAACAAATTAATAGATGGGAAAGAAAATTTTATTCCTCCTTGTCCATGCAAAAACACCACGTGTCTCTAGTTTTTCATAGGATCCAAGTCCTGCTTTTGGTATTGTTCGAGAATCATATTACACAAGTTCATCGTACGTGCATCAAGTAGACCATGATTCCACAGTTTGATCATAAATAATCTCCAACACCTGCCAATCCCATGAGAACAAGTGATTATTTAAAATTGTTGACTCTGAAAGACAGTGAAACATGAGAAAATATCTCCAAGTGCTCTAAATACAACATGATCTGCTTGTAAGTACAAATAAGAGCAGAAGCTGAACAGGAAGAAAAGAAACAACTACAGTGGAATATGATGACATTTAAAATTAAAATTAGTAGACGAGTTACCACATTAGAGCTGGGGCTAGGAAAAGGTCGTGTCCATGCAATCTTGTGAAGGCCTCACATGCCCATGGGATATGTCCATCTGCAAGCACCCTGCCAGCATGAAAAGCAAATAAGTTCAAAACAAGACAATATGCACCCAACAGCCACAAACTTTATATTTATGTGAAACTCATGCAGCAGGCATCATAGTTAGTTTCGAAACTATAGATATCCATGACAACAATAATTCAATATGATTCTCAGTACAAAGATCTTTATGAGAAACAAAATAAACAATCCAAAGCATCTGTAAAGAGAAGATTACCGCTGCTTCCTCACAAATGAGTTCCATAAGTGCATCATTTGCTTCTCATCTTTAGTCACATCTACAAAATCATCAAGCATCTGCAGCATGATAGAATATTACTGATGGCTTTTTCAATGGTTGCTTGAAGGCATTACAATTATTTCATCATTTTGTACGTTAAACTAATTGCTCCAAAATTGTGCTACATGCAAATGCTATAGTGCAATTACAATTCAATAAGTATCTGTATGTATATTTACTCATTGTACTGTAATTCTCTATCTTATTATTTCATTATTGAGCTAATTTCACCATAACTGTGATATTTACAAATGAAACCTTCTTATCTTAGAGAAAAAAATTGTTAATGGCCATTTAACTATTTATTTTGTAAAAAAATTATTTTTAAATGATCACGAGTACATAAATATAAACTTTTTAAATGAATATGAGCAAATAAGTATTTATATTTATGTAGCTGTAATCTTATCTTATTATGATGTTTCGAAGGCACTATAACCATAGCAAGCACACCTATTAGGGACCATCTTATTGATGGCTTACCAAATTATTTTCTTAGCATGCTGACTAAAGCTCCACAATGTGACTACTTAAAAGGGACTGACTTTAGCTCAGAAAATCAATCCAATGGAGAAAGGTAACATGTATAAAGTAAGCACAAACATGATTCAAAATGGCATCATAGAGTAGCAAACTAGAAGAATTAGGCAATGTGATCATTAAACATACCCTTCGGTCTTCAAAATCCGCAACATCATCATCAACTTCATCCTCACTATCCCGATCTGACATAACTTGCTCAATTTCCATTGACTTAAAAAACAAAAAGAACAATTTCAAAAATTTATGTCCACAGAATCCAATTAATTCATAGATTTTTTTTTTTGAATGGAGAGTTGAAATTAAATTATAAAAACTAGTCCCATTGGAGTCGGTGAGGGCTTCGAGAAAAAAAAAACTAATCTGTGAGTTGCAAACAGAGCATCATACACACACTTGTGACATTATAAAAACTAGTCCCGTTGGAGTTGGTGAGGGCTTCAAAAGAAAACTAATCTGGGAGTTGCAAACAGAACATCATACACACACTTGTGACAAACTCAAACATGCATGATATTGATATTCATCAAAAGGATACAGCAGCAAGCTTAACATTTTTTAAAAAACAAATTAAAAAAAGCTGTCAGATTTTTATGATTCCCTAAGAATCCACCTCTATTTTTAATCATCCGCATCAAGATAAACCACTTCATTTTAATGATTTTATACTACCATGACAATGTACGTTTTAACTGATTTAGAACTAGAAATTTTAAATAAATTCTCCTTCCAATACAAGTGCAGGCCTGGAATCTTCATAGGTGTCACATGCATTAACACACAAATACATGTATATGCGGTATGCTCACTCTCACTAAAGTATGGTTTTCCATGACATGCGACCTTCAAATAATAAATGCCAGAAACATACTTCAAAAAGAAGACTAACAGTGAATTGAATAAAAAATTTCCACATATTACGAGGAAAGGAAATGATAAACTGGAATCATTTATTGAAAGACAGTCATTACTCACCTGAGCTCTATGTGAGTGAAAAAATTGTCGTTTGTGAAGGAGCATACGGCTGCAAAAAAGAAAATATTAAGATTAAACCCATATTCAAGCTTTGAAAAATATTTACCAATCTGAAATTATAAGCTTGAAGCAACAATGAATAAAGTGACTAACTCAGATTAAAAAAAAAAAAGTATTTCACACTGCATATTACTAAACAATAAGCAACGTTAGAGCTGCAACATATAGAACTATTACAACCAGCAACAATACTCCACGTAATTGGAGTTCCAGGCCTTAATAATCTGATATTTATCGCATTTTCGACAAGTTAGTAGGCTACTTCATGGATACATTAACTCAAAAACATTTTAACTTGAGCCTCACAACCTAAAACGTATAGTACATAAATAGAACATGCAACTCTTCATCCTTGTTGACCAGGCCTGACAAATTACAAGTCATGCATTTTTTAATTACCTATAGAATTTTTGTTTTAAAAAAAAGATCAGCTAAAAAAATAGAGATGGATCAAGACCTACTTTCTCATGTCAGACCTTTCAATTGATAATTTTCTAGTCTTTGCGAACTGTAGCATGGCAGGGGGTGCAAGATTATTTCCAGGTACCATTTGAACACATTCAGCATCAGGATATGCTTGTGCTGCAGACCCTGATACCCCTGAAACATAAAATCTGGAAAGATTGTGTTCGCCATACTCTGTGCCACACATGCTAGTTGTTGGCAAATCCTTCCCACCTGAGACATCAGAATAATGATTCTCAACTAACAAACATAAAATAAGAAGAGAAGCAAGCAAGCATATGAACCCACTACAAAGCAAACTGATTTGTAAAATTAGGCACCATAATTACATTGCAACGCATTTGATAAATCTGTTGGAAATATCTCATAGTTTCGTTACAATAGACCAACCAATTAGTAGGTGCTCCATTAGCTACATCACTCTGACAAGCATGCAAAAAATGCCACTTATTCTTTCATTTACTCTGAAACCAAAGCCTTGCAGCAGGAAAAAGAAGTTGATAATGAAGTCCTTCAATGAATCAAATGGCTCTGTTTTATTATGCCAACCTTGTGCTTTCAAAAATTGTGGTTTTGGCCCAAAGAATAATGCTTTGAGATGTTGTCTCTTATGGAAGAAAGGGATGTGACAATTTTTTAAGTAAAGAAAAACAGAAAACAATTTTTTTCTGCCTGGGCCAGGTGTTGGGAGCTGTCATTTTTATGCATTTCTTGTTCATCATCATTCCTAATCACAAGAAAAAAGACTTGAAAATCTAGTAGATTATGCATCAAACCATTCCCTAAAAATTCCCATAGATTTCGTTACAAGGATGCCATCCATCATACGTGGATCATGGGAACAAGTAGAAAGCACATACCACCAATCTTGTCAAGAAGCTCACCGGCTCCCCGTTGCCTGCTCAGAGTCTTGTCATGTGCATTCTTTGCATTTGGAATAAGGTTCTTGGGTCTTTTGCGCTTTGGTTTCTTTGAACTGTGGGTAAACATGGACAAACCCATTTCAGTCCATGGTATTGTAAAATATCAACAAAATTGACAGAAGATGAATAAATTTATTAGTTCAAGCAAGACAAATCCAAGACTTACCAAAAGAAGGTCTGTTGTTTTGGATCAATACCATCTGCAACAGTCTGAATAAAACATATTGGCATATGAATTCCAAGAACAATAAATAGGATATATATTATACTTTATACTTTGCATGGATGCCAAACATTTTCCCCAAATTGTATATTTAGCAGTTCACATAGACCACTTGATTTTTCCCATAGTTTTTTCTTGACCTTGTAAGTATATGGAAGAAATTCAATAATGACAGCATTCTTTTTTTCAATCAGTGCTAAAAGTGATAAACTCAGGAACCCACCTATCATCCAGCAATTCATATAATTCCCAATATTTATGTGCTCATTTAAACTACTCTAAAGCTCTCAAGGTAATGTAAACAAAGCAATATGTACATGTGTGTTCTCTTTTAGTTTTAGTGTTTTGTTTAACACATCATTCTATTAAGCATCACGAGAATCACCTTCCAGCGAATCATAAAATTCCTGATATTTATATGTTTACAAGACACTAAACTAAACAATATTCCAAAGCACACAATAACTGTAAACAAAGCAATGCAGTTTGTCATGTACTTTTAATTTTGCTGTTAAACAAGCGATATTACCCTTACTTTGTTGTTTTATTTTATTTAACATGGAAAGCGCATCATAGGAGCGAAAAGAACAACTGCATATAGTAAATATTTGTTGACTTTGTAACTTGAATAAATAACATATATAGGAAAAGCAAAAAATCAAATATGAACTGTTGTGATGGCAGAGTTGGAGTAATATTTAAAAATCAAAACAAATAAAGTGTCATGAAGAATTTATAAATGGAGGAAACACCCTAACCTTGGATCTCCAAATATCAGTTTTCACAGATATATTAACAGCTTGAAATTCTTGAGTTATCTGCAAGACATAAATCAGAAGTCATTGGAGTACAAAATATGTAAAGAAAAACATTCACTCGAGATTCCTGTAGTTTACCAACCCAAAATTCAAAGTCGAAGAGGTCATGTGACGAGGGCAAGTGATATCTCAGACCCTAAGGAGCAAAAAAAAAAAAACAAAATTATATATATATATGAAACTCAACATAAAAACTCAGCTTGAAGAAAAGACAATTATCATTTTGTTTTCATCACAAGGAACAAAAGGATATCAGGAAAACTTCCAACCTTGAAGCTTGCACATTTTACCAAGCAAAATGGGCAGGAAAAGTCTTCAGTTACTGCAAGTTAGACATCCAACACATCATAAAAGACGAGGAAAAGGACCTTGCAGATCATGCTGATAGAAAGAACCAGAAGCCAAGGAAAAGACTTAAAAGTTGCAGACACCCATCAATGACAATTGATGAAAATATTCACTATCAAGGGATTGAAAGTTCAAACAACATAATCTGTCTTGTTCAAGATTGAAGAAGTTATAAGTTCTTCCATCTAAATCAAATTGTGAACCCATGTCACATTTAAATGCATTATAACAAAAGAAGAAGAAGAAGATTAATATTACCTTCAGTTTTTTGCAACTTATTATTATAATATCTATAGTTGAAAATGACATTTCCCGCCCTCAACCTACATAATACAAGGAGTCAAAATGCTTTATCATACTCATTTAGGAAAACAAAAGAATTCCCAGATCAGGTGCAGAGCAATAAAGAACAGCAATAATAATCGACAAGTGTTTGATGCTTGGATGTATAAGAGATTACCGAATAACATGAGACGAAGATGAAGAAGACATGTCACTACATGTGTATGAAGATTTTTCCTTAGCTCCAACCTCTTCTGCAGAAATGTTGACTTGCAGCTGTGATGTATTCTTTGGAAAACACAAACAATAAAAATGGCTTACTTCTGTCAGCAAATAAACATCTAGAAGAAGATGTGATAAATGAATTTGATTTTGTCCAACTAGAAGACCTTTGAGAGCAGAACAAACCACAGTTTCAGAATTAAATGGAATTTGAATTAAAACACAGTTGTCCTCGGTCAAACAATTCAACTGCAAGAAGAAACACAAAAGAGCACTCTTAAATTTCCAAATACAAATGTAATCTTATGAAACCCTGATGATCAGACTGCAAAAAACAAATAATTCTCACAGTTAAATTATTCAGGTTATGATGTTTGGAAGTGTGGTAGAGGTTGCTTTTCAAAGTACTTTTCGCTTGAAAATGCATTAAAATAATGTTTTTTTTATTTTTTAAATTTTATATTTGATATCAGCACATCAAAACGATAAAAAAACACCAAAAAAAAACATATCATTTGAAGCAAAGAAAAAAAATCAAATTTTGATGAAAAGCAAGTTAACGGGCATAAATGTTCCCAGTCATGAGGCTGCTTATGAAGGTGCCAATGTCAGCTTCCAACCATCGCTATTAAATCATACAACAGAAAGTATACAGCATTTCTACAGAACAGCATGGGCCATGGAAAATGGCAAGTCTGCAGGTCTATGTCAAACTTCTTGAAAGCATGCAGGAATACCAGGAGTGAGCAGAAGCTTCTTTACACAGACAATTTGGCAGAGGACAAAGAAGTAACACCACGTGGCTTGTCAGAGTGATGTAGTGATTAGTGATCATTAGACCCATGGCTAATTCAGTTCTTTGAATAATGCAATCAAGTCAAAATAATCTCGCTTAACCAATGACATTGTACTTTATGCAATGATTAGCCTACATTGTGAAGGCATTTGTTTACTACGATGAATCAGGTTCCAGCCTCTATGATGGGTATTAATGTGGAGTCAGTTAGCATTTAGTGTCCTTATTATAACATCATGGGTTCAAGTAAAAGATGAAAAATAAATAGTTATCCAGAAGCTATCAGTGCTTTACCTTCAAGAAACAAGCATTCATGTCAACAGGAGATGTCACCTCCGCTCTTTGTCCCAAACCCAAATTTGGTGACTTCTCCCAGAAATTACATAGCGAGTCTAATGGTATCTTCCCCAATAGACAGCATCCTCCAACATTTTCTGCCATGTACAAGCAAAATTTAAATATAAAGCTGGATTTGAAAATGCAAATAAACAACCATTAAACAAAAGGAAAAGGCAATTAGAACCCCTTTAATAAGGCCAAATTCACTTGCAACAATGAGTTGTTTGACATAACATGTTGTCATCACATTGTTTGGTTTATTGCTTCTTTTCTCCATGCAAAATAGAAAACAAAAAATTGAACCTTGAAAACAACATCTTTTGTAATTTCTTGGCAATGAAAAATTACAAATAGACCAATTACCAGCAAGTACCATAGCATGCATTAGCAACACTTTCCACATGACATCATATATGAATTAGTTAAGGAACCAAAGCATATCTCACATGGAAAAATTCCATACCCAAATGACCCTTGGTTAAATCGATTCCATGCATAGAACTTTGGGCCCCAGCTGCCAAAAATAATAGAGATAATGAGATAAAAAAAAAATTATGTGGCAGATAATCTCAAGTATTAATCAAAACGTATGAATGCATACCAAAGCTGACAAGCAAGACATGCAGTGAGCCAGATTTGACCTCTGATGCTAGCTTATTCATCTCCGGGAGAACGAAATTCGCTTGTACTTGAGCACTACCCTCAACTCCAGCAAAGCCGGTCAAAACACATGGTTGACTAAAGCGATATACTGCAGAATACTTCATTGTGGGATACAAAAAGCAAAGCCGAATCATTAAGAATAGTTAATGACCGCATATACTATCTCCAATAGCATTAGTATATGTCAATCTGGCTAGGAAAAAGAAACAGATGCATTCTTACCTCTAAAACCCCAATGTTGGATACAAGCCTTGCCAACAAAACATACAAGGGAAATATATTATGCGATTGTACAACTCCATTTAGTGTCACAAGCATGGAAATCGTCATTTGTATTCTACATGTTCAATCAAAAGAGACATAGTTAGCACCTCAAAACTTGTTTACATCCTCAAAATTTAATCAACAAAAATATGCCAGCATCCTTAAACAACTATGACCTGGTCCGTATCCTTGAAGTCCCAAACAACCAACTACAGTACATATAAATAAATCCACACACCAATACTCCAAATACAAAAGTTTCAACAAGACTAATTCACTGCTGCTAATCACTCCAAAAATTAAGAACATTAGAATGGAACATCATTACCTTCTTTTATTCTTGGCCTGTATTTTATACAGCAAACATCTTTGCAAAAATGACGGCTACCTCATAAACAAAAGGAAAGAAATATTCAATCAAACACAAAACGAATAACAATTTAAATTTTTTTAAAAAAAAACAACGAAGCTAAAATGTAAATTAAATTACATTTCCAATCGAGCGACGCTGAAGAATATTATAAAGCTCAACAGGCTTGCAATAAATCGAAAGACTTTCTTCGGCAGCAATTTCTTCTTCTTCAGTTAAATGCAAAACACCACCACCACGTGCATCTTCACGGCACATCTGATCTATCGTGCTTCGACTATACCTTCCAATAACAATAAAAATTTAAAAACTTCACCGAATAAAAAAATATTTAAAAAAGAAAAATGACGAATTAATTATAACAAACAACATACGAGGAAGTTTCACGAGTGACTAAAGGAATCCCCGGCATTCTTCAGCTACGCTAATTCAACATTTCGTAGTTTCATAGCAGCTACTACTAAATTTAACATTCGAGCTAGGTTTCGCAGGAGACACAAAAGAAACCTGCAAATTGAGCTGAATAGAAGTTATTAATTTAAAATGGTGGAATCTAACTATTGAAAAAACAAATCCAATCCAAACCTGAACAGAGTTTTCTCATACGATTGAATGGACCGGACAGGATTTTTTTTGTTTAACTTAGAATTGGACGGTGCAGTGAGAGTGAGTTTATGTGAAGAAGACAGGTCAGGGATGGAATCTAGGGAAGAAGAGAAAAACAAGATTTTTATGTGTAAGCGTTTTTTTCGTTTGCAAAGTCCCGTAGAGATTCTTGTATAAAGTGTGTTTTTTTCAATATATTAAAATAATATTTTTTTAATTTTTTAAAAAATGTTTTTAATATTAATATATTAAACTAATTTAAAAATATAAACAATTAATTCTTTTAAATAATTTAAATTTTTAAAAAACATAGTTTTAACCTGTTGCCCATAAAAATAATTATTTTAAAATCATAGATGTATTGCGTGTATTTCTATCTATATTGGATTTGTATCTCATACTTATGTACACATATTAAATGCTTTTATGAAGGTTAATGAACTTTCATTCCAGTTTTAAATAAATAACTTTTAATAATATCCTGATATATATTAAATAATATTATGATTTATTTTGTACATTATCATATTATCATAGTTTGAAATCTAAAAACAGGATGATAAAAATAACTTTTAACCTAAAACACTAAAAACAATTAGGGTCTTCATTAATAGTGAAGTATCTTAATAAAAATTTTAATTAATCTATAACAATTCTATATTGTGATTTATTTGGTTAGGGTGCATTTATTTTCCAAATTGTGATGTAAGCTTTTTTTTTACGATTTTAAAAGGTGTTTTATTTTTCATATAAACAGTGATTTATTGGTTTATAACAATCATATGTGTGGCTCATTTGATTAACTTGCGTGTGGCAATGGTGCATATCGTGGGTTTAGTGTTGGGGCGTACTTCTTTTTTAATTTTAACATGTTATTTGTTAATATTTTTTAAATAAAAAAATAAATTATAAAAAAATCAAGAATAGACACACAAGTCTAGCCTCCAAGCCCGCGTGAGCATATCTTGCTAGTGATGGGTTAGAAGCTTGCCCAGACCCTGTGTTATTTTTTTTTCTCTTTCTTTTTCTTTGTTTTTTTTTTTTTTTGACACTTTGAAAAAAATAATTACCAAACACACTTAATCTTTAAGTTTGACATGATTCTTAAATACTATTATAAATTTTTAGTTGAATTTTAATAAGAGAAAATCAATTATTATGCTTCAAATATAAAAATAATAATATTAATAATAAATTATTCATGAAAATCAATTGAGGTTGGTGTTTCTTTCAATCACACAAAATATAGATATATTATTTTGATATTTTTTATTACTTGCTTTGATAATAATAAAATGTTTTAAAAAATTATAAACAGTGATTCTAGTTAAAATATTTTGTTAACTAAGACAAACAAGATATATGTTAATAGAAAAATTTATCTTCATTAAAAAAAATTCAAAACAACGGTATATTTTGAGATTATGACAATGTGAAAGAATTTTCTTGATCCTATATATTTTTTTATATTTAAAAAAATTTAGGTCCCCCAGCAACAACATAGAGTGAGCATACAAGTTGTTAGAACTCTAAAACATTAGAGTGTATGCACCTCCTTCATTGTTCATATAAATAGTTAAGGAGGTGGCTCTTGTTTTATTTTTTATTTTGAATTTTCATTCTTTTTTTCTTTTATTTTTATTTTTAATATTTATTTGATTTTAAATTTATCTTCATAAATTGTTTAAATTTACTTTTTATAACGTTATTATAGTTTTGAATAAATACTTTGTTATTTGGTTTTGTGCTCGATTTTTTTACCGTCTTTTTTATATCATATGATTAAGTAAAAAACTAATTTTAAAAAAAGTTCTTAAACCTAGTAAAGTTCATCATCCGAATTACAAGTTTAAC
>Ga0307517_10007334_pt1 | contig 16099 bp, 12 predicted proteins | sample 23_EM_MG_FD_194515 | JGI IMG/M metagenome (GOLD analysis project Ga0307517, IMG submission 194515) | Populus trichocarpa ectomycorrhiza microbial communities from riparian zone in the Pacific Northwest, United States - 23_EM | ecosystem: Host-associated > Plants > Roots > Unclassified | place... | reverse complement strand
TCTCGAGAGTGTCAACCGCCTTCACTCTATGACAACCACAGTCAGCCAACTCGACAGCCACATCAGTCAAGACAAAGGCGCACCGGTTTGTGTGCCCGATCATCTCGGCGATGACATACGGGGTTTCGCACGTTTCAGAAGGGACGACATAGACTGATAGCTTTTTATCTTCTGCGCCAACAAGGAGGATCATGCCCTTTGTTTCCGGGTGTTGTACGAACTTGACATCCTGTATCCGAGAAGGGTGGGTGACGGTATGCAGTAACGCGAGATTCTGATGAAATACGCGAATCAGAAGGGTGTATGCGGTGAACTGGAATGCTGGCTCACTGTATCAAAGAATTCCAGATTTGAACGTGACTGAACGACAAAAAGCTTCCCATTCGTCGACCACCTCACCTTTTCCCCCTCTAAAAAAATATCGCGTTAACTCGATAACATACACGGCGTAGGTTCAAATACGTGCCTTTCCCAAGTTTCATACTTGCAGAACCCTTGCCCCGCATAAGGTCCCACATCCGTAAAGTTTTGTCGACTCCAACGCTCAGAGCGACCTTCCCTGAAGGGTGGATCCCAATAGAGTTGATCCTACCCTTATGTCCCTTCAAAACTCGTAGCACCACCCAGTCGCGTGCATGAAATATAGCTATTGTTCCGTCCTCGGATGCGGAAATGAGATGAGACCGCGAAGGGAAGTGTAGCTCAGTGATAGAACCTATCCCAACACGTCAACGAGAGCTTCGGAGTGGAGCCGCGCAGAAGCCTTGTCAGAAACTCACCCTCGTGTTGCATCAACCCGCCAATTTCCTTCCTCCTCCTCAAATCCCACACCTTGACAATCTCATCCACGCTCCCGGTCGCTAACCACTTTCCCCCCATCGGTGATCCCGAAACCGCCTTCACGCATGAAACGTGTGCGGGAAAGATGAATATCGGTCTCAGGGTCACAGATATCCGGTCTCCGTCCCTTTCACCCAGCGTTATCGAGCCTTCTAATCCGTGCAAGAGTTTCTCGTACGATCCGGTAATGAGTTTGAATGCGGAAGGGGGGCGGGGGGCGCTATGACTGGCTTTTGGTCGTGTCTGGTCCTTCTTGGGCTTGGGGTTGGAGGTGGTCTTTGCGGAGGCTCCCGTCTCGGGCTGCTTGCCTTTGGATTTGGATGAAAGCCCCGGTGTTGGGTCGGCCTTCGTATGTACACCTTCGGAGACTCGAGCGCGCTTCGTAGCCTTGACCCCTGTCTTAAGGATGGATTTCAATTTTTTGGGCGTGGGTTTTGCGGACATTCTGGGAGATTTTAACTTTTTGAGGGAGAAAAAGTTGAGGGAGCGCGATCACCGTTCGTCCGATCAGCTTGAAAGTGGGCGTCACCACCACTGGTCTGAGGGTTCACACAATGACAACATCCGAAAGAAAAAAACCGACTTTCTTTAAATTTCGACGTAGGTGACCCGGTCAAGTATCCCAGGTTGAAAGGTCTACGCAGAGCGATGAAGCCTGTGCTGTGGTCAATGGTCCGTAGGTAAGGAAAGGACCTGCAGCTGGGGGGGCATTCGCGTCCGGCACGAGAGATATCAGTGATTCTGTATACAAGTGCAGGTTGATACAGCCAGAAACACGCGTCACTGCTGGTTCTCTATTTTAACGCGTGCAGTAAGTATATCCCCCCTACTATATTCTTTCACCCGGTTCAACTACAACATCCGAGTTGCCGGCGCAGGCGAAGATGAACCACCTCCCTTTGTTCTTGCTCGTCGCATCGGCAATCCGTCTGCCGAGTAACCGGGGCAGATAGCAGATATTGAAGGGGAGTGTGGGGTGTTCAGAGCCGGAGTTGCCTCCAGAACGTAATCGATCGTGACCGAGGGGGCGTATTTCAGATGCCCTCTCGGGCCTGCTTAGCTCAACTCACTTGTGCGCCTCCCACAACGTGCACAAAATTCTCAGGTCAACGATAAGCGCTTCAGTAGGTATCATCACAGGCAAAGGAAACATTGTCCAAAGCTCGGGAGACAGACAACAGTTCCGTCTCTGACCCCCTAGAAAAGCGTGGTTTGAGATTCAGCAGTCCCTCATTCAAGGGCACAAAAACAACTTACCCAGATTCTGGCATCCGCAAAGAGTGTTCCCGCTCCGCTTCCTTCCTGGCCTCATCACGAACCATCCGGAAAATATCACCATGTTGAACATACAACGAATTCTCTTCCGAAGCTCCTAGCACCCATTCCTCGACTGTCTGAAACGCGCCAGGCCGTTTGCAGAACAACGTCCGAGTAGCCCGTTCGACTTCTTCCACTTCTATCCCCTCCTCCGGAAGTTCCAAAATCCACATCATCCCAATCCAAACCTCCAACCTCTCCCAGTCCCCTGCTTCCTCGAAAGATTTCATGGTGTCAAGATCAGACGGCTTGAGGTGCAGAGGGAATAGACCGGGCTGCATCGCCATCGGAACGATGTACTGCCAGTAATGGAAAGACAGGTGCCGCTGCCCCGGGAATGATCGCAGCACGTTCCACAAAAACGACGTCCAGCGAGACCTCCACCCCATTTCATGAACCTCGATTTCCAGACCATTCAACAGAGGGACGAACTTCTCGATCCCAACCCGCTCAAATTCTGGGTACCCGATACACTCGATGGCGCGGATCACCATTCGTCGCAGCCTTGGGGGGAACTCTATACCCGCAAGATTGACGAGGTGGTCCGCACATGCACCAAGGAAGGGAAAACGAAGTTGAGGTGTATCGCCGATGGTCCAGGCGCACAAGGCATCCGCAATGGTGTCTGTATTCCCCGTGGAAAATACGACGTCGATCATCCGTTTGTGGTGATCAGTGTGAACCGGATTGTAACGCATCGAGTCCACGTAAATATCGTCTCGGCGGAAGCCTAACTTGAGGGCTGACACGAGAAGATCTTTGCACGCGTCGATATCCTCGTTCTTCTCGCATATCGCAGAACACCATGCATACGCGTACTGGGTAAAATATGCGGGGGGAGATGCCCACTTGGCCAAGCCACCCAAAAGATCGGATAGGAGCTGGTGGTGGGGGTGGGAATTGCTAGCGGCATTAATTACCGCTTGGGACAAGAGAGATGATATTGATTCCAAGTGGTCGCTGTCGGGGAAAGGGGTGAGTATCCTGAAAAGGGAAGACAGTCGGGAACACTGACGATTTATCCACGTTACTGAGTGCTCCGTTCTCGACTGGCGCACCCAAGAACAAGCACCGCGTAAGGAGGAGGTTAGCCACCGCAGCCGTGGGGAAGGTATGCCAATCTTCGTATTCTACCTTCGAGGATGTGAGGAGTCCATGAAAGTACGGGTTTAGATTATTCCGTTGAGACCAGACGTAACGCAGGTACAAGTCCGTCATCCACAGGATATGTGGAGAGGTGTTTCTCGGATGGGCGAAGTCCTGGAAGGGTGGGTAGTTGTAGGATAAGTTATAAAACACGCGCAAGATGGATTTCAAGTCTGGATCTCGGGGGAAAGACTGGATGGAGATGTGGCGGTTACGGAACGAGTATCCGGGAGCACGTTCTGGGTGGTTGGCGAGGGCGGACACGTATATCGCGAGCACGGCTCTTCCGGAGAAGTAAGCTCGATCCCTCATCCCAGGATACAAGTGCCAGGAGGGATCAAAGCACGAATTGAAGACCGAGACAATCAGGTCATATGGGGGATCGGCGTCGGCACCACTCTCAAACCACCGGATCGTGGCAGCGAGTCGTACAGCGGAGTCGATCGCCTCAGGATCGGTGATATTCCGGAGGACCCAACAGACGCAGTGGGCATCACTTGAGTTCCTTTCCAAGAGGATGTCGATATTTGTAGGTATTAGGTGTAGCTCGGTTTCCGGAGGTAACTGGCGGTGTAACGCATCGACGTAGATCGGCAGTAGGACGCGTCTCAAACCGAGGACCCCTTGCGCTATTTTCGTTTTCACGTTTCGAAAACCCCGATCCAAGAGGTAGAGGCATAGTATGACACCACCTCCGAGGCTTCTCCCTCCACGCCGAACCCCTGAAATGGTGCCCGAAAGGGAGAACTTCGATATCATCGTGCGGAGGGATCCGCCGAGCCGGTGAGAGGCCACCACGATATGGTTTCTTGAATTGACACCGGCGGTATGAATGCGAACGATGACCATCGGAGGAGAAATTATCGTAAAGAGTTTCTGGACCCCTTCGCTGTAACGCAGCGCACGCAGACCTAACGAAACCGGTGTTTGGAACGGACAATCGTATGATCTCGCGCCGGCGACCACAACCACAAGGTAGAATACAAATGTGAGCGCGGTAAAAGCAATAACCACGCCCGCAACAGAGGTGTTGACTGACCACATGTGCCGCGAGAGCCCACAGCCGAGAAGGAGGAGTGTGATTTGAAGCATTATGGGAAGGCCCTCGATCAACAACCGAAAAGACCACTTCTCCAATCCATCTAGTTTTCGTTGGCGGTCTCCACAACGTTCGGTCATCGAACCGCCCACATGTCGAAGGTAACGATTGAGCCATTGTTTCCCGAGCATCGCTATGAACGCGGCAAACAGGGAAATCAACAGACTCGCGTACAAGAGGTTGGAGACGTGAACAATTTCCTGGGGGGGACCTGTCCAGGTGAAAGGAGCGTCAACTTGTTCGCCCGGAACGGCGGATTGGTTTAGAGCAAGGAGGATGGCATGGAGATATGCCACCGATTGGTCGCCGGGATCAAGCTGCAGTTTAGACTGGACGTCGATAACGAAGGCAGAGCTGACTGCAGAAAACAGACCAGCCTGGGATAAGAACATTAGGGGGGCTACGAAGGGAAGGAGGAAAAAGACCGCACGAAAATCAAGGTGGTGTTCAAATCCTCGTCGTACTTTTTGACATAATTCATGTCGTACTCCGTCGCCTCCCGTTTGTACATCATGTAGAAATCGAGGCGCGGGTCGTCATCGCTCCCTAGCGGTGACATGAACGCCCGTAGCGCATCTTGTATGCTGTAGTAGGTAGGTACTGGCGTTAGCAGCGCTGATGAGTGTACGACCGTGATTATCACCGGACCACTTAGGATCAATCTTCAGGGGCCTTTCCTTCTCTTCGTTATTCATGGCGGCATCGAGATGGTGGGAGGGAAGGTTGGTTGGGCCGCTGAGGTGATCGGGACCGCCCATTCGCGCGCCCCAGGCCCACGGTACTGATGTGGCCTTCGATCCACTGTAAATTTCTTCAACCCATCATGTCAGAAGTGTTAAAACAATATATGGTCGACAGCACGCGCATTCGATAGGAGGGAATCAGAGCATTCTCGGATGGGCGATGGAACATAAGTACTAGGATGATTCGGATGCGGTGTCATTCAGGCAACCATCTCAAGATTCAAGATTTCATTTTCCCCACCACGAACGGACGAAACACTGTCGTGCACCTCTCATCGCGGTTAGGCCGTTCGTCTATTCACAACGTTTCCCCGAATTAGGACAGGAATTATGTACTGAACGTAGTAGAGTAACCACCTGCATGTTAGGTTCTCATATAGCGCAGTACCAGTGGTCACGTCAGTTCAGCTCATCGCCGTTAGCATTTCCAGTACATTCTCCCAAAACCATACGTGACCCAGCCCCATCAAGCACCCTATTGGCTGGAGCCCAGAGAGGCGAACCGAATGCAGCAGCTCACCCCTGTGCCGTGGCCTTTCCCCCTTCTGATAGGTTTCGACTATCACTGACTCAGGTGTTGCATGGCCATGTGTGGTGTTGTGGAACGAAGCCGATATCAATTATTTGCGGCGGCCCCTGGGGTCGAAGACGGGTGAGTCGGATGCGAGCCTGGGGCACCCCACTCTCTCAAACCTCAGACTGTGATGTGCAACACAGGTACGGTTGGGCAGGCCAACACCGAAAACGAAAAGAAAAAACGCTCGGGGTGACAAACTGATTGCCAACTACATGGGACATGCGTCGGGACGTGTCCGTCGAGGAGCCGGGCACAGGCCTTCACTCCGGCGGACACGTCGATGACCCTGCGTAAACGATTGAGTACTCTAAGCACAAGGGGTGGAAGAGAGACTGACCTGAAATCTATTGAACTGCGGGTTCGGCCACCCGCTGTCGAGACATCGTGGGTCCCAGGCACAATGCGAGCAAGCAAATTCAGATCATAATGAACGTTGTCCGGCGAGCCGGGATGAAGCGTCGCCGGGACAGTTCGCAGGTGGCCAGCTAGGGTCCGGAAAAGGGGTGGTACTTATTACCAGAACGATCGCTTCTACCAAGAAAGATCTTCGTGAACAAACTGAGGTGCTGCCCTGTTAATCCCAAAATCTCCAATCCATCGAATCCTCCACCCACCTCGTCCCGGAGTTCGAACCTGGATTCGACCGCTTGACTACAGGCGCTACGAGGTACACAACATCGCTTGCCCAACATGGAGTGCATCCGCGGAACCGGCGTCCGGGGTGACGGGGGTCTGTGAGTCGATTGAGAGGGAGATGGAAGGCGGTGATAACCTCGAGTTTGGATGAGGTCAGGAATGACACGGATGGCGATGTCAGTGGCGATGTATCGTTTATATCGGAGGCCTATTCGTCGCCCCTTTCGTGCGGTAACACCTTCATACGAGGTCAATTGACAGAAACACGAACGCAAGGTTGGGAACTCACCGCACGGTAGGGCCAGACTCTAAGACCACTCAGCGACTGCGTCGGCGGACCAAGCCTTCTCAGTATCTGAATCTCACCCTCATCTATCCCCACCCCCTCCTTCGCTTCCCTCAGCGCGGCGTGCAAAATCGTTTCATCGGTCGGGCTGACCTTTCCGCCTGGGAAGGCCGACCGTCTTGGGTGAATGGCGATAGAAAGAACAAAAACATGCGCGCCCAACTTCTCCGGAATGCGTTCGCACCCTCCACTCACTTCAAGCAGCAAGGCGGAATTGTCGTTGAGATTGCAGAGTGGGGTTATGACTGCCGCGTGAGTTTCTGCGGGACTGACGGGGCATTTCGCAGTGTATGCTGCCGACAACGCGCTCCTTCGGGATCATCTGGTGAATAGAGAAGTCGAGGAGACGGTGGAGGCATTTGGGTTGAGTATCGACAATCGAGACATTTCTGAGAGGGAGTGTCATGAGTGGTGGTGGTGGTGATCGACTCCGTTCATTGACCGTTTCCTCCCGTTCCTGTGTCTCGCAGTCGCCCTTGAGCTTAACCTGGCCATCCCGACCGTTCTGTGGTTCGGCATGGTTTCATCGGAGCTTATCCTTGTATCCCTAGGAAATGGCTCCGGGGGATAGTAGATACTTGCATGTAACACCACTCGTCAATGCCCCAAGCACGATAGGCACATTTCCGCGCGAGAGGACGTCAACCGAAGTAGGTTTAAACGAGTGTTGGCTTGATTCAGGTTGACCAACGACCAACAAGACAACCGCCCCGATACAACCCGCCGCCGAGGCTCCCGTCCTACGACACCTCAAAAGCCCGAAAGAGTCTCCTAGATACATTCACTGGGTCTACTGGCCAGGGTGCCCCGAACGAAATCTGCGGGCTGACAACCCCTAATCGATAGGGCCGGAACCTTCGCATGAAGATCATTTGACGATTCCGTATGAACTTGTTTTTACACCAAACAACGGTTGATCGGCGCTGTCGCCACGCGAATAGACAGAAGGGTGGCCTCTGGCATTGTGGGTCCACCCCCTTGGTCCCATCTTTGCCCCGAGAACACAGATGTATCGCTTCTTCAACAAAAAGCTCAAGAAATCACCCAAACCTCCCCAGCAACCGGGGGCCTCTACCAACACCGTTGCTAGGCCTGAATTCCGAGCAGAGATGGACATCGACCCGAGAGGTGGGCGGAATTATTCTTATCAGGATCTAGGAGTAGATCGAGTTGTTTGACTACGATACTAGGTGAAAGGGACAACAGGGGTCCACGGATCGTATCTCAGGACAAGAGTGGTGGAGGCCAAGACCTTTTCGCACCGGGAGCTTCTACATCTGGCGTTGTCGATGCTGGCATTGGACGCGGAAACGATCCCACGAGTGAGTGCTTCCGATCCCTGTCATTCGAATCGATCTTTACATCCCCGTTCTTCTCCCCACTAGACGAGGACACTGGTGACGCCGGAGGAGGAGAAAGCGATCCAGCAGATGCATTGAGAGGTACGTGCCGACGCCATTATTGCGTGGGCTTTCCTTTAATGTGTACAAGCTGCGAAGAGTGCTCGGAGGGGCGCAGTACTCGGGGGTGCCGCCATTCCCGTCGACGCCACAAGAGGTGCCATGGATGGATTCGGACCTCTCAAAGCCGTTCTAGGGGCCATTTCCGCCGTTTATGCTAACTACGAGGTTCGCTTACAACCCTGCTTATGTTCAAAACCCTTCTTTGACGAACCAATCCGCAGGAATCCGTCGCAATCGGGAACAAGATTGAAGATATCCTCTCACGGCTAGCCTCACTGGAAGCACGATTTGCAACACGTCCCGATGATGTGGCAGAGCAGAGGCGCCGGAGAGAACTGATACGGTATGCCATTTTCTCTCTTGAGACGCGGTTCTGAATTCCCTCCAGCGAGCTCGAGGCCATCGAAGGACAGCTGCGGTTATTGTATGGGCGGCCATTGCTACAGAGACCTGCTGACCACGTTCAAGACGACGAAGATGTGTTCAGACTTCTTGACGATCTACGAGAGGCCATCTTCGACTACCAGGTTCGTCCGTGCCCTCAACGCCATCCTTGATGCTGACAAGGACGCCAGATGGCGCAACAAATAACGATCTATAAGCAACAATGCAAGATGATCGTGAGTATTTCATTTCGTATCAAAGCAGTTGTAATAACCTTTCGACAGAGTACAGGTCAGAATATCTTCCATCTTCGACAACCGGTGCCTGAGACGATCTTCTGACAGCTGAAGCGACTGTCCTCAATAATTTCCGCTGTGCCCAGGAGGCCGAGTACCGACATGGTGACCGAAAAGGTTGTCTCAAGGGAACTCGCGGAGCTGTTCTGGATCAGATCGAACTCTGGACGAGGGATTTTGACGAGCCTCCCGTCTACTGGTTGAATGGTCTGGCCGGAACGGGGAAGAGCACCATCGCCCAGACCATCGCAGAGAGGGTGTTCGCGGTTGGACAGCTCGGTGCCTCATTCTTCTGCTCGCGAGACTTCGAAGACCGGAGCAACCTCCATTTCATATTCCCCACTCTCGCCGTCCAGCTCGCGCGCAAGTATCCCGACTTCAGATCGATCCTCGTCCCCTTGGCACAGTCGGATCCAGGAATCGCCTCCGAGTCCCTGTATCACCAGATGGACAAGTTGATTGTAGACCCCCTGAGGGAGTGTGCCATTTCGACGGTGATCATCATCGACGCCTTGGACGAGTGCAAAGATGATAAACCCGCTTCGGCGATCCTGTCGGTCCTTGGGCAGTTCGTATCTGAGATCCCCAAGGTCAAGTTCTTCCTCACTGGTCGTCCGGAGTCACGCATTCGGGAAGGCTTCCATCTTCCGCGGTTGGCAAAGGCGACGGACATTCTTGTCCTCCACGAAGTCAAACCGGACCTTGTCAACAACGACATTCGGTGGTTCCTCAAACATAGTTTCTTGGAAATCGCGAACTATCGGAGTGGACTAGATGGTTGGCCGACGGAAGAGCAGCTGGACCTCCTTTGTGAGCGGGCAGGGGGGTTGTTTATATATGCCGCGGCAACCACAAAGTTCATCGACAACCAGAACGATAACCCCAGGAAGCGGCTGGACTTCCTTCTTCAGTCACCCGAGAGCAGCGCTCACGAAGGGAAGGCCAAGCTGAAGACGAACACGACGCTCGATTCGCTCTACATCTCGATTCTTCAGGCGGCCTTCGGTGACGATGACCAGCGGACCGACCCCAGGATCCGTTCTGTCCTTGGCGCCGTGATCCTTGCTGCAAATCCCCTTCCTCCATCCACCATCGCCACGTTCCTGGGCCTCGACACGGAGGATATCTTCCCCGTTCTTTCATCATTTCACTCCCTTCTCGTCCTTCACCAGGACACCAGCCACCCTGTTCGGCCCTTCCATAAATCCTTCCCTGACTTTCTCGTCGATCCGGCCCGGTGCATCAACCCGAGGTTTCGCGTCTCTCCTCCCGATCATCATTCAGAACTTGTGATAGGATGCCTGGAGATAATGAACGGAACGTTGAAGAAGAATATGTTCGGATTCCCAGATTGCTCCACGAACGATGAGGCTGATGGCTTACGGAAGAGGGCCGAGGGAAATATCGACCACGGTCTACGATATGCGTGCGAGTCGTGGCATAAGCACCTCGTCGATGCGAGCACAGCGTCCACCCATATGGTCAAAATCACTTCCGTCCTACACCAGTTCCTGGAGCAAAAGTTTATATTCTGGCTGGAGGTACTTAGCATCCTTGGCGCCGTAAGGAACGCAGTTGATGCGTTAGATGTGGCTGCGAAATGGCTGGAGGTGTGTCGAGACTGCATGCTTGACGAGTTCCCTGAATTTGCTCATACTGGATCCAGGAATCATCGACTCTTGACCTCGTAAACGACTGTTTTCGGTTTGTCATCAGCTTTTTCGAGGTCATCAGCGTGTCCGCTGCACATATCTATCACTCGGCCCTTCCCCTATCTCCTCGGACGTCGATCGTGCGGAGATTGTACGAGCCATATGCTGATCCCTTGATGAGGATTGTGCAGGGGGTCCCGATGTCGTGGAATCCGGCTATCGTGGCCGTGAAAAGTTTAAACCCTATCAGGCGCCCCGTATGGTCACCGTGTAGTAGGTTCATCGCGATCGACTGCGAGACAGGGATACAGATATTGGATGCAACAACTCTCGGACGAGTCAAATCCCTCCCGCAGCAGGGGGGTTTCTGTCAATTGCTCACTTTCTCTGCTGAAAGTCGCTTGTTAACACAACTTGGTGACAAACTGGGAGAGATTATCAGTTGGGACCTCCAGACGGGTGTTTCAGCCGGTGTCAACTCCTCAGACGAGGTGTTAAGGGAGCAGCTCTACCCGGGGGATCACCAAGAGCGGGATATATTTACCGAAGCGGCACTCTCGATCACTTATTCTGGATGTGGAACGATGTTTGGAGTCTTGTTCAAGCGTCGCAACTTTACCGTCATCGTTACCTACAATGTTCTCTCCAGCACAGCCACGGGTCATTATCCAGTCGAAAGGCCAGCCGCAAACATAATCTGGACACACGACAAATCCATTCGATTCGCAACTTTTGGGCCGGAGTCCATCACAATATGGGAAGTCGGATTCGTCTTGGAACACCCAGCCACGGTGGTCGAGTCCCTGTCCACCCCGGACAATTTTGATCCCTCAAGTCCATTCCTCTTCCTTCCCACATGCTCCCGGCTCGCCTTCACCCTCAATGGTAGTGTATTCGTGTGGGACGCCCAACATTCAAAACTCCTCCTGAGTTATGCGGACATCAAGTACCCCGAGCTCAATGAGATGACCTTCTCCTCCGATGGGCACTTCTTTGCATGTAGAACTCTCAACCCAGAAATCTACCTCTGGAAGGACTCCCCCACTGGCTATACCTTTCATCAGAGGCTCGTGTCCAGCACCAACTTTCCCCTTCCACTTCTCTCCCCAGACGGACGATCAATTATCGCGTTCCGACATCAGGACCTTCAGTTATGGCGTACAACAGATCCAACCCCCCCCCTCTTCAGTGTCCCGGCTCGGGATGTTCAGAGCACCGAACGTTTCGTTCTCGGATTTTCACCGGATGAATCACTGGCAGCAGCTGCGCGGTTGAGGGACAACACAGCCACAGTTCTCGACCTCAGGGCTGGTGTCCCACGGTTGACGGTTGATGCGGGTATGGAAATTTATGGTCTGAGGGTAGCCGGGAGCACTGTTGTTGTCGTTGGTGAGAGTAAGATCGTCACCTGGAACTTGCCTCAAAGGGGCCATGCTCTCAATGCCACCGCAAACATTAATGATAGTATTCAGACAACAATCTTCGATCATTCGCCACACGCCGAGTCACATTTCGCCTCAATATCTCCAGATTTCAACTTCACCGCCATTGCAGGGAAGGATCAGGCGAATTGCAGGTGCTTGTGTATCTATGACATGACTACTGGGAAGTATCTCGCAATAATCAACACAGACTGGAACGGGGTGTGGTTCAGTCCAGACGGGCGCAAACTCTGGTCTTACTTCATCACCGCAACGTCAGGGTGGGCAATCGTAAAGGATAGCAAATCCAATTTCCTCAAGATGGAGCATCTGGGAGAAACTAGCTGTCCACCGGGAGAATATCCCTGGACGCCCCCCCGTGATTACAAAATTACGGATGACGGATGGGTATTCAACCCCAATGGGAAGCGGCTCTTATGGTTGCCTCCTCACTGGCGGCAATCATATGAACATGAACGAGATAGGATGTGTAGTGGGCGGTTTCTCGCATTTTTGTATGGTGGACTCCTAGAACCTGTAATTCTGGAGGTACCAGAGTGACCAGCAATTTGTGTTTCCCTTCGTCTCACAACTTTCTTTTCGTCCTCCACTATGCGCTACGTCTCTTTTGAGTTTCGGAAAATAGCATAGTAGCAATTCTGTATTCTTCACGATCTCACTTGGTGTTTACGTTTATCCTTCAGCTCATGTATTACCGAAATGCTCTGTATGTTGTGTAGGTTTGATCCGATTCCTGGTTTCTGTTTAATAACGAAATGCGATAGGGGGATGTCACTGCGGCGAGGGCGTTCCACGAAGGGCCATACCTAGAGCCAGAGTTCACATGGGATGTATAATTGTCGACGACCGTCATTCACATTACTTGTCGAACATGGTACCAATTGTGAAGCTCGATGCACGTACGCGGCGTTCGTTTGGACATTCTGCTCATCTGAGTCTGGGAAATAGTGTTCGTGGTATAAGAATCACACAAGACGCACGCCGGCACTGGCCTACTGGCCTCCAACATTGTTGTCATCGCCGTCATTGTGGGTGATAGCGATGCTTCTTTCTGGTCAATGCTCGTGAATTTGCCGCGACGTGTATGTGGGCGATCTATGGAAGATGATGGATGCTGAATGGATGGAGGTGTAAGCCTAGGTGCCATTCAAATGACGCAGCATCGACGTTGTGATGATCTGGACACAGAGAGCGGCTGTGAGAAAGTCAGATGTGGTGGCAGGCGAAATACGACACCATGAGTGGATGGGGAATCGCCCAAAATGGACTCATGCCCATCTTGCGAACGAGTAGTAACAGCGAGTGCCATGTCACCAGTTGTCTGCTGATGGAGGAAAATGCGGCGATTCGCAGCCGGGAACCCTGCCGAGAAACAACCTGGAGATGGGCGTCCCCGGTCAACAAAGTCACCGTTGAGAGTCGACATCACTTCCTGGTCGTGTGCATCGAGCCGAGGACTTTTTCCCAGCTTTCTAATATGTACGGTGGCACTACGTACGATCGTGCCAAGAACTCAGGTTGTCCTGGTTCGTATGGGATATTGATGAGTTGCATCAACGGTATCCCATGTCCGTTTTCTGTGAGTGTAAAGTGGATTTGGTTTTCGGTTGAGGACTGCCACCATGGGTATCTACACGAAATCTCTAATACTTCTCGCTGTCGTCGTCGCGTAAACCTCTGGAGCGATCTACGATCAGGTCTCCCAACTCCCGACCAGCCACAGCGAACCTCGATCGAAGTATGCTGGCCATCGGCGGTGCCAGAGGACTTGGATATTAGTGGTGAAGAAGGCGTAAGTGGTTCGGTTTCTTTCACCGGGACTGGTTGGGAGAGCAATGGAGAGTTCCGACCCCCTGGGAGTATATCTTCCGGTCTTGGGGAGAGTAAAGGTCATCGTGTATTCAAGCAGCTCTTTCGCGGAAACAGAAAGTCAAACCGTATGATTATAAAGAGAAATCACCGCAGCCCTTACACGTTAGGGGGGTCAGACTGGATCGAGGGATAGGTAGATTGTAACTAGTGAAGCGCGACAAGTCGGTAAAATGACGATGCAGGAAAAAGCCGTTCCGGATCGACAAAAACTTGCACCCGGTATTACACCCGGTACGATGAAATGGTATCGAGAGCGACTTATTGTTTGGTCAGGATGAATCTCCACGAACTGGGATGAAAAGTGAACTCACGTGAGAGGGGAAGGAATTACAAAAACTTCCCTCGCAGCTGGAGATGATATCAGAAAAGCCACTCAAGTGACATTGTAACCAAGCTTCGGGCCTTTGAACCTCGGGATGCCGTCGGGAGAAGAAAGCCGACCGGCGAGACCGAGGCCTCCAAGAAGTGTTCCCGACAAAACCGATGATAGAGGACTATGCTACCCTCCCACAGGGTACGGGTGTGGCAGGTGTAACAGATCAAGACTCAGAAAATCGTCGATTTGTCACTCATGGATCGTTGTTGAATCATCTCTCTCGCCCATTGACTCATATCATCCGCTGGAAGGCGTTCCCACTCCCGGAGAACCTGTGCGTGTCGGGTTAGAAAGGGTAATAAAACCGAAAGGAGATCCCTACCTCGTCCAGCACGTCCAGCAGACTTTCCGCCTCCTTCTCGTTGTCGTCGAACTGACCGACGTTAGATGCGATCTCTTCCTGCAGTGTCAGGTTCTCGTTCTCTAGCTGAGATGGGGATGAGGGCGAGGAGTTGTGAATAGTGGGCTAATGAAAATACCTCCTGCAATTCCGCCAGCAAACATTCCCTCTCCCTTTCAAGCAACGGGATGGTTCGAGCCCGAGTAGCAGCGCGAGGATGAAGGTCCTCCCTCCAGATATCGGATCGGTCCTCGCCCTTCTGTTTACGAAGCTTTGCATCCACGACAGCTGCGTGGAGATCATCTATGCATTGTTTAAGGTTGATGTCGTCAAAGAATTTGTCCGTTGCTTCCTGAAATGGGGTGTGAGCCGGGAACTCTTCCAGGAAACACACGTACCACCAATGTCGATTCCATGTGCCTCGAGAGTGTGTTGAATACACCTTGGGCGCGGTCCCCTTCCTCCTTGCAGAACACCGGGAAGCATTCTGTAAAGTTTTCCCATCTGTGGACAATCGGTGAGGTTGAACCAAGGCGGGTGGTAGGGATACTCACGTCCATTTATGCGCAGAACGTTGAATCGCCAACTGTAATGCAGCATAGAAATGTTGCCACCGCTTACTTCCCTTTGCCCCCGCCGCGTTTCCCGACATCCTTGTTTAAACGCGTCCGGATGATTGAACTTTGAAAAGCGGAGCGGCGTCACGCGTCACCTCCCGTAACACACTTTGCCTCCCTCTCTCACCTCGGGTGTTTTAGGAAAATGGGCCTGACTGCTTCGGAGGCGCTAATCCACTCAGACCTTCCCGGTCTGAAACTCATATCCAAAGGCAAAGTTCGCGACATCTACGAGACCTCAGACCCGAATCACCTCTTGTTCGTCGCCTCGGATAGGATTTCTGCTTATGATGTTGTCTTGAAAAATGTCCGTGCGCTTCACACACCTCCAGGTGCTGGATGAATGAACGGATTGTTATGTTCAGGGCGTCCCTGGAAAGGGTAGGATCTTGACACAGATCTCTGTTTTTTGGTTCGACAAGCTACAACACATCACTCCTACCCATTTCGTCACTGCGAGTATTGACGAGATGCCGGAGGAGGTCCGGAAATACGAGGACCAGCTGAAGGACAGGGCAATGTTGGTGAAGAAGGCAAAAGTTATCCCCCTCGAGGCAATTGTCCGCGGCTATCTGTCCGGTGGGCTGGAGACCTGACTGCTGGTTCGTTTCTGACCTCTCGGATTTGGACAGGCTCTGCTTGGTCGGAATATAAGAAGAGCGGTACAGTTCATGGAATGCCGATGCCTTCCGGTCTAATAGAATCTCAAAAATTCCCCTCTCCTCTGTTTACACCTTCAACGAAGGCCGAGGCAGGAGAGCACGACGAAAACATATCGCCCCAGCAAGGTACAAGTCTCGAAATTGTATCTCACATTCACTTACGGACCGTCGCCCAGCGGCCGCCCTCGTCGGTGAAGAAATTTACGATAGAGTTTCCGCTGTTGCACTTGAGCTCTACAAGACAGCGTCAGACTACGCAATAACCAAGGGGTTGATCCTCGCCGACACCAA
>Ga0307517_10007333_pt1 | contig 16104 bp, 9 predicted proteins | sample 23_EM_MG_FD_194515 | JGI IMG/M metagenome (GOLD analysis project Ga0307517, IMG submission 194515) | Populus trichocarpa ectomycorrhiza microbial communities from riparian zone in the Pacific Northwest, United States - 23_EM | ecosystem: Host-associated > Plants > Roots > Unclassified | place... | reverse complement strand
CGGGCTGCTCCAGCCATTTTTCCGCGATCGCCAGGTCGATGGGCATCGTGATCTTTATATTGCGGAGCTCTCCCTCTACCAGGTGCAGGGGACTTCCATGCGCTTCCACGACGGAAGCTTCATCCGTGAACGCTTCCCGGTATTCCAGCTCGTAGGCCGGCAGCAGGATGCTGCCGAGAAAGGTCTGAGGGGTCTGCACCAGCTTTACCAGCTTACGCTCCAGGGCCCTGCTGCCCGTATCCGTCATGACCCTCACACTGTCCCCGCAGTCGATGGCGGGGATGGCCGAGCCATGTCGTAGAGCCTGTTCATAACAGCGATGCACCAGTCCCGCGGACAGCAGGCACCGGACCCCATCGTGCACGAAGATGACGCAATCCTCTGCGCTGCGCTCCTGCCCGATAACCCTCAGGGCATTCCGCACGGAAAGAAAACGGGAGGACCCACCCGCGATCACCCGGACCCTTTCGGCGAAGCCTGATCCATTGACGATCCTGCGGGCCGTCTCCATATGCTCCTCCGGCGCCACCAGGAGGATCTCCAGATCCTCGTAGGCGCGGAGAAAGACGTCGAGGGAATAATGCAGCACCGGCCTGCCTTTTAATAAAAGGAATTGCTTGGGAAGAGGCGTCCCCATACGCTGCCCGGAACCTCCGGCTACTATAACGGCCTTTTTTTTCATGGTTCCCCGCTTTTTTCAACGAGGAGGAGTTGACATTCCTTCAGTAGCTTGTCACGGTCGATAGCCGCCGTCCCTACTTCCTCGCAAACGAGGCCTCCGGCGATATTCGCCATCCCGGCCATCAGGCGGGTATCCTTCGTGGCCGCATAGACCAGCGAAGCGACGGCGATCACCGTATCCCCCGCGCCGCTGACATCGGCGATAGCGCGCACATGGGAAGGCAGGATACCGGACAACTCCTGCGATCGATAGAAGATCCCTTTCTCCGACAGCGTGATCAGGGAGATCCCGTGTTGTAATTTTTCCGCCAGCTGCGCGTGGATCGCCTCAAGGGCGGGTAGGCGTACATCCTCCAGGAGGAGATTGAGCCCTTCTTTCACTTCCTTCAGGTTGGGCTTGAAGATATCGACGCTCCGGTAGGTGAAGAAGTTCTTCCGCTTGGGATCCACGGCCGTAACGACCTGGTGCTGCCTGCAGAGCCCGATGATCTTCCCGATCACCCCGGCCGTCAGGACACCCTTATTATAATCTTCGAAGACGATCACCTGCGGATGTTCCTTTTCGATATAGTTCCTGACCTGGGACAACAGCTGCTCTTCCTCTTCTGCGCCCAGGTCCCGGGTGATCTCCGAATCCAGGCGCATCATCTGCTGGTTGCGGCTGAGGACGCGGGTCTTATTCGTGGTGATGCGGTTAGGGCTCTTCAGGATGTATCCGGTCCTGATCCCGTTCGTATCCAGCATGCCTGTCAGCTTCTTCCCATCCTCGTCCTCGCCGATGACGGAAAAGAGGGTGGTCTCCGCGCCCAGGGATACCAGGTTGAGCGCCACATTGCCCGCTCCGCCGATGCGGTACTCGCATTGATCCAGGCTTACCACCGGCACGGGCGCCTCCGGCGAGATCCGCTCTACATGGCCCCACCAGTAGGTATCCAGCATGAGATCCCCGATGACCCCCGCCTTTATCCCTTTGAAACTTTCAAATAATGTATTGAAATTTGTCATAACCTCTTAAAAAAATTACCTCACATAACTCACCACTCACCACTCACTACTCACCACTCACCACTCACTACTCACCACTCACCACTCACCACTCACCACTCACTACTCACCACTCACTACTCACCACTCACCACTCACCACTCACCACTCACTTCCTCGCCAGCGCAATATAATACAAGGGGATCCCCGCCAGCACGATGGCCAGGCCCCATCCCGCATATACCGGCTTCTGGATGATCAACGCGAGGCAGAAGATCGCGGCCAGCACTACATAGATAAGGGGAAGTATGGGATACCCGAACGCTTTATAAGGTCTTTCCATTTCCGGACGCTTCCGGCGCAGGACGAAGATGCCTACTACCGTCAGGGCGTAGAAGAGCACCGCCACCATCGCGATCATATCCAGGAGATCACCGTATTTGCCGCTGAGGCAGAGGATGGCCGCCACCACGCATTGCGCCCAGAGGGCCCAGGAAGGCACGGCATTTTTATTCAGCTGACCGGCCTGCCGGAAGAACAATCCGTCTTTGGCCATCGTATAATAGACCCGCGCTCCCGCCAGGATCAATCCGTTGTTGCACCCGAAGGTGGAGATCATGATCATGACGGCGATGACATACGTGCCGATATGCCCGAAGATGACATTGGCGGCCGCCACGCCGACCCGGTCCTGGGGCGCGAAGGCGATCCCGTTCTTCGGCAGCACGGCCAGGTACATGAGGTTAGCGCTTACGTAGATAACGGTGACGATCAGGGTCCCGAAAAAAAGGCTGAGCCCGATATTCCTTTTGGGGTTCTTCATTTCTCCCGCGATGAACGTGACATTGTTCCAGGCGTCACTGGAAAAGATAGAGCCTACCATCGCCGCCGCAATGGCCCCGATCACCGCCAGTCCCATAATGGGAGTAGAGACGACATCCCCGCTGCCGCCCCCCGCCGCCTGGGTCAGGTGCTGCATCGTCCATCCGCTGGCCCAGTTATCGCGCCAGACGGACCCATTGGCCGCCAGCAGGAACCCGAAGACGATCAGCCCGAACAGGGACAATAGCTTCGTCACCGTAAAGATGGTCTGGATCCATTTGCCCGACTGGATCCCACGGGTATTCACCCAGGTAAGGAACATGATCAGCACGATGGACACCAGCTGGGCAGGATACAATTTGAAGCTGCCGGCCTGCAGCAGGATGTTCTTATCGCTCAATTCCAGGATGGGAACGAAATAACCGGCAAACTTGGAGAAAGCCACTCCCACGGCGGCGATCGTGCCTGTCTGGATCACGGCAAAAAAGCTCCAGCCGTAAAGGAATCCCGTCAGCGGGTTGTACGCCTCTTTAAGGTATACATACTGTCCTCCCGCCTTGGGGAACATGGCGCTGAGCTCCCCATAGCTGACCGCGGCGGTGATCGTCATAAATCCCGTGATCAGCCATACGAAGATCAGCCAGGGACCCGTGCCCGTATTACGCGTGATATCTGCGCTGACGATGAAAATGCCGGACCCGATCATGGACCCCGCCACGATCATAGTACCGTCCAATAAACCCAGGGATGGTTTAAAGCCAGTGGTTGTTTCTGCCATAGAAGATGTAATTTTTTACTGCGGCAAAGGCCCCGGACGGCGACGCTCCGATCCGCAGGACGGAAGATAAGAAATCCAATGGATTCCGCAGTATCCTACTTCTTTTTGTAGGCGGTGTTCAGTCCATCCAGGAGGTTGGAAGTGATATTATATGCCGTATCCCTGTAGTACATGAAGGAGCTGGGATCGTAGGCGAAGATAAAGGCGTAGTTCTTTTGCTTATTGTATTCCTTGACGTATTCTTCGATCTTTTTACGGATGCTGGTCTTGAGGTCTTCCGTATTCTTATAGAGCTCCTGTGTCAGCGATTCTTTGCGGCTCTGGTAATTCTGCTGCATGATCCCGTATTCCTGCTGCGCCTGCTGGCTCTCGGCCTGGGTCATATTGGCGCCTTTCTGCTGCCATTCGGCGATCTTTTTCTGATAGCTCTTTTCCATGCTGCTCAGCTCGTTGTTCATATCGCTCTCCTTCTTCTTCGCCTGGGCCAGGGCGTCCCTGAAATAGTCATAATGGGCTTCCAGGGTATCCATGTCGAAGTAGGCGACCTTGAATTCGGAAGCGGGCAATCGGTTATCACCGGAAGACAGTTTCTTTATATCCTGCTTCTGCGCCGACTGCTGGTAGAATAAAAAGCCGGCCAGTCCAAGGGCGATCACGCTAAGTATAGTAGAAATATGCTTCATCGGTGACTTTTTTGCAATGTAAAGACTTTGTACTAAAGGGAAGTGTTAAAAAAAAGCCCCTTTCTTCCCTGGCAGGAGCTTCAAAAAAGAGGCCGCCTCAAAATTATCCGAGGCGGCCTTATTGAATGATGGTCGGCTTTATTCTTCTTCGTCGAACGTCATGGCCTCACGCGTCGTCTGCAGCAATTCATATTCTTCCTTGCTGCCTACGATCATGTTCTCGAAATCACGCAGACCCGTACCGGCCGGTATCGGGTGACCGGTGATCACATTCTCCTTCAGACCGAGCATATCGTCGCTCTTACCCTGGATGGCGGCAGAAGACAGCACCTTGGTCGTCTCCTGGAAGGAGGCGGCGGAGATCCAGCTCTGCGTACCCAGCGAAGCCTTCGTGATACCCAGCAGCAGCGGCGCAGAGGTCGCAGCCCTGGCATCCCTGAATTCGGCCAGCTTCTTATCGTTACGGCGGAGGATGGAGTTCTCTTCCCTTACTTCACGCAGGCTGACGATCTGCCCTGCCTTCAGTTTGGCGGATTCGCCCGGATCGCTGACGACCTTCTTATCGAAGATCCAGTCATTCTCGTCGAGGAACTCGAACTTATCCACGGTATCTTCTTCGAGGAATCGGGTATCGCCCGGATCGACGATGGTCAGCTTACGCATCATCTGGCGAACGATCACTTCGATATGCTTGTCATTGATCTTCACACCCTGGAGACGGTATACTTCCTGGATCTCATTCACCACGTATTCCTGTACGGCGAAAGGACCTTTAATGGAGAGGATATCCGCAGGGGCTACCTGTCCGTCCGACAACTGGGCGCCGGCCTTGATAAAGTCGCCGTCCTGCGCCAGGATCTGGCGGGTCAGGGGAACGAGGTATTTCCTTACGACCCCGTCTTTTGCTTCGACGATGATCTCACGGTTACCACGTTTGATATTCCCGAAGGCTACGACGCCGTCGATCTCGCTGACGATAGCGGGGTTGCCCGGGTTACGCGCTTCGAACAGTTCCGTTACGCGGGGCAGACCACCCGTGATATCCCTCAGCTTGCCCAGCACGCGGGGGATCTTCACGATCACCTGGCCGGCTCTTACATCGTCGCCTTCTTCGATCACGATATGCGATCCTACAGGAAGGTTATAGGTCTTGACCTCTTTGCCTCCTTCGATATTGATGGACGGGATCTTGGTCTTATCCTTTGTTTCGATGACCACTTTCTCGCGGTGACCCGTCTGTTCGTCCGCTTCTTCCCGGTAGGTGATGCCTTCGATGATACTATCGAATTTCACGACACCGGCGATCTCGGAGATGACGACATTGTTGAACGGATCCCATGTGCAGAGCACATCGCCCTTCGCCACTTTCTGGCCATCCTTTACATTCAGGGTAGCGCCGTAAGGAACGTTATTGGTGATGAGCAGGCGGTCGTTCTTAATATCCATGATACGGACTTCACCCGTACGGCCGATAACGATATGTACCTTATTGCCTTCGTTGTTGTCTGTCAATACCGTCCTCAATCCGTCGAACTGCACCGTACCGTCGAATTTCGCCAGCATGGTCGATTCTACGGAAGCGGAGCCTGCCACACCACCCACGTGGAAGGTACGGAGGGTCAGCTGGGTACCGGGTTCACCGATGGACTGGGCCGCGATGATGCCGACGGCATCCCCTTTCTGCGTGGTATAGCCTGTCGCCAGGTTCTTACCATAACATTTCACACAGACGCCGCGCTTGCTTTCGCAGGTGAGCACACTGCGGATCTCTACCGTTTCGATGCCGGCATCTTCGATACGCTTGGCGGATTCTTCCGTGATCTGGTCGCCGGCGGCGAGGATCAGGTCGGTATCGTTGTGCGGATCGTATACGTCATGGAGGGAAGTACGTCCCAGGATCCTGTCATATAATGGTTCTACCACGTCCTCGTTGTCTTTCAGGGCGGAAGTAGCGATGCCCCTCAGGGTACCGCAATCCTCTTCCGTGATGACGACGTCCTGCGCCACGTCCACGAGACGGCGGGTGAGGTAACCGGCATCGGCCGTTTTCAGGGCCGTATCCGCCAGACCTTTACGCGCACCGTGAGTGGAAATGAAGTAATCCAATACGTTCAGGCCGCCCTTGAAGTTGGACAGGATCGGGTTCTCGATGATCTCGCTGCCGGTGGAGCCGGATTTCCTCGGCTTGGCCATAAGACCCCTGATACCTGCCAGCTGCTTGATCTGCTGCTTGCTACCACGGGCCCCGGAGTCCAGCATCATGTACACGGAGTTGAAGCCTTGCTTATCATTAGCCAGCTCGACGATCAGGGTCTCGGTGATACGGGTATCCACGCGGGACCAGATATCCACGATCTGGTTGTATCGTTCGTTATTGGTGATAAGACCCATATTGTAGTTCTCCCACACTTCATCTACTTCCACTTTTGCATTTTCCAGCAATTGCTCTTTCGCATCGGGGATGATCAGGTCATTGATGCTGAAGGACAGACCGCCGCGGAACGCCATGCGGAAACCCAGCAGCTTGATATCATCCAGGAACTTCACCGTCTTGGGGATATTCGTCCACTTGATGATGTTACCGATGATCTCACGAAGGGATTTCTTTGTCAGCAGTGCATTCACGAAGCCTACTTCCACCGGTACGTGCTGGTTGAACAATACGCGTCCTACCGTGGTTTCCAGTAGCTTGAGGGTGATGGTGTCGTCCGCATTCCTGACCCTGGTCTTAACCCGGATATGGGCGTGCAGGTCGACCCTGCCTTCATTATAGGCGATGATGACCTCTTCGGCGCTATAGAAGGCCTTGCCTTCCCCTTTCACTTTTTCCGTAGCGGTCGACTTCTTTCCTTTCGTGATATAATACAGGCCCAATACCATGTCCTGTGAAGGAAGGGTGATCGGCGTACCGTTCTGCGGGTTGAGGATGTTGTGAGAGGACAGCATCAGCAGTTGCGCTTCCAGTACGGCGGCGCTGCTCAATGGCACGTGAACGGCCATCTGGTCACCGTCAAAGTCGGCGTTGAACGCCGTACACACCAGCGGATGCAGCTGTATGGCCTTACCTTCGATCAGTTTGGGCTGGAAGGCCTGGATCGACAGACGGTGCAGCGTCGGAGCACGGTTCAGCATCACCGGGTGTCCTTTCAATATGTTTTCCAGGATATCCCAGACGATGGCTTCTTTCTTGTCCACTAATTTCCTTGCGCTCTTCACCGTCTTGACGATACCCCTTTCGATCAGCTTGCGGATGATAAAGGGTTTGAACAGTTCGGCCGCCATATCCTTGGGCAGACCGCACTCGTGCAGCTTCAGCTCGGGTCCTACGACGATAACCGAACGGCCGGAGTAATCGACACGTTTACCCAACAGGTTCTGACGGAACCGGCCTTGTTTTCCTTTCAGCACGTCGCTGAGGGACTTCAGGGCCCGTCCGCCTTCCGCCTTCACGGCGTTGGACTTACGGCTATTGTCGAACAGGGAGTCGATGGCTTCCTGCAACATACGTTTTTCATTACGCAGGATCACTTCCGGCGCCTTGATCTCCAGGAGACGTTTCAGACGGTTGTTACGGATGATCACCCGGCGATACAGGTCATTCAGGTCCGAAGAGGCGAACCGGCCGCCATCCAATGGCACCAGCGGGCGCAGTTCCGGAGGGATCACGGGGATGTATTGCATCACCATCCATTCGGGACGATTGGTGATCCGGGAATTCGCATCACGGAAAGCCTCTACCACGCTCAGGCGCTTCAGGGCGTCCGCCTTACGCTGCTGCGATGTTTCGTTGGCGGCGGTATTGCGCAGGTCGAAGGACAACTGGTCCAGTTCGATCCTTTCCAGCAGATCATGCACGGCTTCGGCGCCCATCTTCGCGATGAACTTGGTGGGGTCCTCGTCCGGCAGGTATTGGTTATCCTTGGGCAGGGTGTCCAGGATCTCCAGGTATTCTTCTTCCGTGAGCAGGTCGCCGGGATTCTGTCCCTTATCCGTGCGGATACCGCCCTGGATCACTACATATCTTTCATAATAAACAATGCTCTCCATTTTCTTGGAGCTCATACCCAGCAGGTATCCTATCTTGTTAGGAAGGGATTTGAAATACCAGATGTGCACGACCGGCACTACCAGCTTGATATGACCCATACGTTCCCGGCGTACCTTCTTCTCCGTTACTTCCACCCCGCAACGGTCGCACACGATACCCTTATAACGGATACGCTTGTACTTACCGCAGGCGCACTCATAATCCTTTACCGGACCGAAGATACGCTCGCAGAACAAGCCGTCTCTTTCGGGCTTGTAGGTGCGGTAGTTGATAGTCTCCGGTTTCAATACCTCTCCATACGATCTTTCGAGGATCGAGTCGGGAGAAGCAAGTCCGATAGTGATTTTTGAGAAAGTGGCTCTGGGACGATTTTCTTTTTTAATAGCCATATTGCAATATGAAGTTTTTTTTCTTGGTGATACCCAATTGAAAATCAATAATCTAAGCCAGTCGGCGTCCGTCAGGAAAGCCAATAAACCTAAATTAAGGACGGCAAAAGTACGGATTTTCTAAGAAAAAACACGATTTGGCGGGTACTTTAACAGTGCCCTGAACCCCTGGCGATCTATCCGGGATCCCGCCGGGCCCTTCCCAGGGGTGCCCGGGCCCTTCCGGGGACACCCCCTATACCTCTTTTTGAAAAAGTCAACTACGAAATTTTCTGGAACGTTTGATTATCAACTATTTGCAAAACTTTCGTAGTTGAGTTTCTCCAAACCCATAGTGTATACCCCCAGGTTCCACGCAAGATCTCCACGTTCCACAAATCAAAGACCTACCCTTCCTCTCCGGCGCTTCACTCACCACTCACTACTCACCACTGACTACTCACCCCCTCCTGTTCCCGCTCAGATGCTTCATCCGGATCACGTCCTGCACCGGCACATTCCTGATCTTGCTCTCCAGCCAGGAAATAATGTCCAGGTAGGCGAAAGCGCGGGTCTCGAACCGGTTCATCTCGTATTTTTTCAGCTTCTCCAGCAATTTCTCGAACTCCGGCCGCAGCCGCCCCGGCGACAGCTTCAGGGACTTCCGCAGGAACTTGAAGATCTCCTCTTCCACCAGGCTCAGGTTCTCCATTTTCGCCATGAACCGGTAGGTCGACTTCGTCAGGTATTCCAGCAGGTCCAGGTTGCCCAGCTCATAGTGCGCGATCAGGTGCAGCAACCGGGAATAGCACTGCAGGTCCGTGCGGAGGTCCACCTTCCAGTTGATGATCTTGTTCAGGTAATCCGTCGTCCGCTCATAGTCCCCGCTGCCAAAATACAGGCAGGCGATCTTGTAATAAAAGACCAGGATACGGTGGCGGTCCAGGTAGATCTCGTATTCCTTCAGCTTCTCTTCGATGTAGGGGACAAGGGCCAATCCCTCGGTAAAAGTACCGTCCAGGAAATGCTTATTGAGCTTCGAAATATGGAGATAAACAAAGGTCTGGATGAGATTATTGTGACTATGCAGAACAACGTCCGACCTGGAGAATTGTTCGAATTTTTCCAGGGTCTCGATGAATTTATGGTAATTCAGCAGGTCGAAATGGGCGCTCAGCAGGTTGTGCATTCCCTTGATATAATGGGCCGTCTCGATGCCGATCATGAAAGGCTCCTTGTCGAAGAGGTCCACCCACTTCTGCGTATACCGGTAGTACAGGAGATAATCCTGGCGGATAAAGGCATACCAGCAGAAGCTCTGGTACTGGTACAGCTTCTCATAGAAGCCCTGGCAAAGGCTCAGGTCCGTGGGGATATGGCCGTCGAAGAACTGCTGCACGGCCGTCTCGTCCCTTTCATTGCGGGCAAGCCCGTTACGGATATACCAGCTGTACAGCTGGAGGGCCAGGTTGGAAAGCTGGCTGATCAGCTGCAGATGCGCATTCACGTCATCCACTTCCCCCGTGAGGCGGTCGGCCCGGTCCTGCATGCTCCGGGTGATATGAAGGGCCTCGATCTTTTTTTCGAAGAACAACACCTGCAGCAAAAAGGTCACCTGGTTATGTGCCTTCGCATTTTCCTTGATCCTGTCCAGCATCTTCAGGCTTTGCAGGTAAAGGCCCTTATTGTAAAGGATCCGCGCATGGTCCAGCTGCTCATGCAGCTCGATATCGATATTGTTCTCGTTCTTCAGCAGCCGCAGGCTGGCAAGGATCTGCCGGTATAAATGGGCCTTGGTATTGGACAGCTGCTGCTTGCGGATGCTTTTGTTTTTCTTTAACAATTGCACCTCGTCGTACTCGTCCATCTTCTCCAGGGCGTCAAATAGCTGGATGATCTTAAGCTCTTCGCTGGCGGAGTTCCGTTTGACGTAGAGCTTAAAATTTCGCTTCTCTGACTTTTCCAGCGATTTGACCAGCTGGAATAACGCATCTGAACTGCGGTTGGGCATCGTAATTTACAGCTTTAAAATCCTTGCCAGTAAAGGGTTACAGCCGATTTATGGCTTTTTCACCAATGTAAAACCCCCTCAATTATGATTTCATAACAAAATTATGAAACCCTACTTTCGAAAAGGCTGTCGCTCTTATTTTTTCCGGGCCAGGCACTACAAATGTAACCAGCCTGCCTCTTTTTCTCAACCCTTTCAAAAAATACTATGTCCGAAAAGAAAATCTTCATCTTTGACACTACGCTCCGCGACGGAGAACAGGTCCCGGGCTGTAAGCTCAATGCGAAAGAAAAGATCGAACTGGCCCTGCAACTCGAAGCCCTTGGCGTCGACGTCCTGGAAGCAGGCTTCCCCATTTCCAGCCCCGGGGACTTCCATTCCGTCGAGCTGATCGCCCGGCAGGTAAAGAATACCACGGTTTGCGCGCTCAGCCGCGCCGTCCAGAAAGACATCGAAGTGGCCGCGGAAGCCCTCAAACAGGCCAAACGCCCCCGCATCCACACCGGCATCGGCACTTCCGACTACCATATCAAAGGCAAATTCAACGCCACCCGCGAAGAGATCCTGGGACGGGCCGTACAGGCCGTCAAATGGGCGAAGAACTTCGTCGATGACGTGGAATTCTACGCCGAGGACGCAGGCCGCACCGACAAGGAATACCTGGCCCGCGTCGTCGAAGCTGTCATTGCGGCCGGAGCCACCGTCATCAATGTCCCGGATACGACCGGCTATTGCCTGCCGCACCAGTACAGTGAAATGGTCTCCTTCCTTATCAACAACGTAAAAAATATAGACAAGGCCATCATATCCTGCCATTGCCATAACGACCTCGGGCTGGCCACCGCCAATTCCATCGCAGGCGTCATGGCCGGCGCCCGCCAGGTGGAATGCACCATCAACGGTCTCGGCGAACGCGCGGGCAATACTTCCCTGGAAGAAGTGGTAATGGTGCTGAAGCAACATAAGGAGCTGGGATACTATACCGATATCCGTTCACGGGAGTTGAACCCGATCAGCCGGCTGGTATCCGATACCATGCGCATGCCCGTGCAGCCCAATAAGGCGATCGTAGGGGCCAACGCCTTCTCCCACTCCTCGGGCATCCACCAGGACGGGTTCCTGAAGGATTCCTCGACCTACGAGATCATCAACCCGGAAGAGGTCGGCGCCGCCGAATCGAAGATCGTGCTTACGGCCCGCAGCGGCCGGAGCGCCCTCGCCTTCCGCCTGCAGAAGCTGGGGTATTCCTTCAACCGCAATGACGTCGACGTCCTGTACGAACGCTTCGTCCAGGTGGCCGATACGAAGAAAGAAGTGGTGGAAGAAGACCTTCACCAGCTGGCAAAGGCTTACGCACCCGAAATCGTAAATGCATAAAATCACAAAACCTCTGCACTTTGGCAAAAACATTATTTGAGAAGATCTGGGACAAGCACCTGGTCCGCACTATCGAAGGCGGGCCTTCCGTGCTTTATATAGATAAGCATTTCATCCATGAGGTCACCAGCCCGCAGGCCTTCAAAGGACTGGAGAAAAGAGGACTGGAACTTTTCCGGCCCAGCCAGATCGTCGCCACCGCGGATCACAATGTCCCTACCATCGATCAGCACCTGCCCATCAAGGACGAGCTGTCCCGGGTACAGGTGCAGCAACTGATAGAGAACTGCAACAAACATCATGTCGAGCTTTATGGCCTCGGCCACCCTTACCAGGGTATCGTGCATGTCATAGGACCTGAACTGGGCATCACCCAGCCGGGCATGACCATCGTCTGCGGCGACAGTCATACCTCTACGCACGGCGCTTTCGGGGCCATCGCCTTCGGCATCGGCACCAGCGAAGTGGAAATGGTCATGGCCACCCAGTGCCTGCTGCAGAGCAAGCCTAAGCTGATGCGCATCAACGTCGAAGGCTCCCTTAATAAAGGAGTGGTATCGAAGGACATCATCCTGCATATCATCGCCTCGATCTCCGCCAGCGGCGCCACCGGCTACTTCGTGGAATATGCCGGCTCGGCCATCCGCGACCTCTCTATGGAAGCCCGCATGACCATCTGCAATATGAGCATCGAAATGGGCGCCCGCGGCGGCATGATCGCCCCGGACGAGACGACCTTCGCCTACCTTAAAGGCAGGGAGTTCGCACCCTCCGGCGCCCAGTGGGATAAGAAGCTGGCGGAATGGAAAGAGCTGTATTCCGATCCGTCCGCCCAATTCGATAAGGAGATCACCATCCAGGCCTCCACCATCGAACCCATGATCACCTACGGCACCAACCCCGGCATGGGCGTCAGCGTGGCAGGACATATCCCCGCCGAGACGGAGATCGACCCAAGAGAGAAACACTCCTATCTCAAATCCCTGGACTATATGGGCCTTCAGGCCGGCGCAGCGATCAAAGGGAAAAAAGTGGACTATGTCTTTATCGGCAGCTGCACCAACTCCCGCATCGAAGACCTCCGCATGGTCGCCTCCTTCGTGAAAGGCAGGAAGAAGGCGGAGCATGTCGAAGTATGGATCGTGCCGGGCAGCAAACAGGTAGAGAAACAAGCCATCGAAGAAGGTATCGATAAGGTTTTCGAAGCCGCAGGGTTCCATCTACGCCAACCGGGCTGCTCCGCCTGCCTGGGTATGAACGAGGATAAGATCCCCGCCGGTAAATATTGTATCTCTACTTCCAACAGGAACTTTGAAGGAAGACAGGGCCCCCATGCCAGGACCCTGCTGGCCAGCCCGCTGACGGCAGCGCTGGCGGCCATCACGGGGGAAGTATCGGACATAAGGGAATATTTATAAACGTTAATGACATTACAAACTTAATTCGCCACTGACCACTCACCACTCACGAAAACAACTCACCACTCACAAAGATGAACGCCAAAGCAATAAACAAGATCTCCTCCACCGCCGTCCCCCTGAATGAGGAGAACGTGGACACGGACCAGATCATACCCGCCCGCTTCCTGAAGGCCACGAGCCGGGACGGGTTCGGTGAAAATCTATTCCGCGACTGGAGGTATAACGACAACGGCACTCCGAAAAAAGACTTTGTCCTCAATGACCCGACCTTCAAAGGGAAGATCCTGGTGGCGGGAAAGAACTTCGGCTGCGGTTCCAGCCGCGAACATGCCGCCTGGGCCATCAAGGACGCCGGCTTCGACGTGGTCGTCAGCAGCTTCTTCGCGGATATCTTTAAGAACAACGCTCTGAATAACTTCCTGCTGCCGGTCACCGTCAGCGAAGCGTTCGTGGAAGCCGTCTTCGCCGCCGTAAAAAAAGACCCTTCCACGGTCATCGACGTGAACCTGGAACAACAGACGATCACCCTGCCTGCATCGGACCGGCAGGAGAAATTCGACATCAATAATTACAAGAAGACCTGCCTGCTCAATGGGTACGACGATATCGATTACCTGCTCAGCATCCGGGGAGAAATAGAAAAATTCGAAACAGCGCACCATTAAAAACATCTAGCAACAGTTAACCCTACCCGCTAAATCTCAATTCTAATGCAAAAGAACATCGTAGTCATCGAAGGAGACGGGATCGGTCCCGAAGTAACCAGGCAGGCCATTAAAGTATTGAACTCCGTGGCAGAGCACGGCGGCCATGAATTCACTTACAGCTATCACCTGATGGGCGCCGACGCCATCGACAAAACAGGCAACCCGCTCCCGGACGAAACCATCGAAGCCGCCCTCAACAGCGACGCCATCCTGTTCGGCGCCATCGGTCACCCTAAATATGACAACGACCCCGCCGCGAAAGTAAGGCCTGAACAAGGCCTGCTCAAACTGCGGAAATCCCTGCAGCTCTTCGCCAATATCCGGCCGGTGACCACCTACCCTGCTTTGCAACACCTGTCGCCCCTGAAATCGAAGAACCTCGAGGACGTGGATTTTATCATCTACCGCGAGCTGACGGGCGGCATCTATTTCGGCAAAAAAGAATTGAATGCGGAAGGAACGCAGGCATTCGACGACTGCACCTATACCCGCGACGAGATCGAACGCATCGCTCATCTCGCCTTCAAAAAAGCGCAGCAGAGAAGGAAGAAGCTGACCCTGGTCGATAAGGCCAACGTGCTGGAAACCTCCCGTCTCTGGAGAAAGGTCGTACAGGAAATAGCGGGACAGTACAGCGACGTGAAAGTGGATTTCCTGTTCGTGGACAATGCGGCCATGCAGATCATCCTCAATCCCAAACAGTTCGACGTGATCCTTACGGAGAATATGTTCGGGGATATCCTCAGCGACGAGGCCAGCGTGATCAGCGGGTCCCTGGGTCTGCTGCCTTCCGCCTCCATCGGCAAAGGGGCCGCCTTGTTCGAGCCCATCCACGGCTCCTATCCCCAGGCGACAGGAAAAGATATCGCCAATCCCCTGGGCAGCATCTTATCCGCCGCCATGCTCCTGGACCATTTCGGGTTGCATAAGGAAGCAGGCAAGATCAGGGAAGCAGCCGACTGGACCCTGCGCAACGGCTTCGTAACAAAGGACATCGACCCCATTAATTTTTATTTTACCTCCACCATCGGCGAGCTGATCAGCGATTACGTAGGCGGTAAGATCCCCGGCGATGTCCATAAGGAAAATATCGAGTTGAGAAAGTCGACGATCATATAGTGAGTAGTCAGTGGTCAGTAGTGAGTTAGGAAGACTTAAGTAAGTATATCTCACCACTCACAACTCACCACTCACAAAAAAAGTTCTAGCAGTTCTTTGTTTTTCAAAATGGCGGAAGTATATTCGTAGAAATATTACATCCTTCATGACGCTTCGCAGCTTAAATAGTAAGATCACCCAACTCTCCGCAATTATTATTGTGGTGGTGATTATTATTATTCCTGCGATACAGGGAGGAGGGTGGTAAACTAGAATACTCATAATCAAGATACCAGCGACCCGCCTCCCAGAGGCGGGTTTCTTTTTTTTCAGAACGGACAAAGGTCCGTTGGCCGCAACCGAGCAGCAGCGAAGGTTGCGACCGAGGAGGACCGAAGTTCCGACGAAGGTCTCCATCATTAGAGCCTTTGCTGCCGCCTGCGGCAGCAAAAAAATAAAAAATACGTGTTTATGGCATACTATAATGAAAATACTATTCTCTGGCTCGACGGAGAATTCTTAAAAGCTTCGGAAGCAAAGACAGACCTCTATGGTCAATCCCTGCATTATGGCTATGCCGTATTCGAGGGCATCCGCTCCTATCGCACCGCACAGGGCGCTACGAAGATCTTCAAAGCGGAGGAACACTACGAGCGGCTACGCAATTCCGCGCGCGCGATGAACATGCCTTATGACATCGGCACGGGGGAGATCATCGATGCCACTTACGCGGTATTGGAAAAGAATGGTCTGCAGGATGCCTATATACGCCCGCTCGTCTATGCGCCCGCTAACATGAGCTTCAATCTCAACACCGGATCGCATATCGTGATCGAAACATGGGAAATGGCGCCCTTCCTGGGCGACAAGCTCCTGCGCGTCATGACCTCGTCCTTCCAACGGCCTAATCCGAAAGGATTTAAAATAGAAGCCAAGGCTTCGGGACACTATGTGAATTCCATACTGGCGAGCCAGGAAGCCAAAGCGAAAGGATATGACGAAGCCCTCCTCACCGATATGAACGGCTTCGTGGCCGAAGGCCCCGGGGCGAATGTCTTCTTCGAGAAGGATGGCGTTCTTTTCACGCCTTCCAGCGGCAATATCCTGCCAGGCATCACCCGCGCTA
>Ga0307517_10007332_pt1 | contig 16108 bp, 8 predicted proteins | sample 23_EM_MG_FD_194515 | JGI IMG/M metagenome (GOLD analysis project Ga0307517, IMG submission 194515) | Populus trichocarpa ectomycorrhiza microbial communities from riparian zone in the Pacific Northwest, United States - 23_EM | ecosystem: Host-associated > Plants > Roots > Unclassified | place... | reverse complement strand
ATCCTCATAAAAAAACTAAATTGGATAAAGCCTGAAAAAAAAAAAAGAAGCTCTAGGTAGCATGTGTTTTTTTTTCTTTCAAAATGAATGGAAAATCCTATAAGAAGTGGAAAAAAACTAAAAAAACATTTAATGATGAAACCCAAAAAAAATGAGCTAAAAAACAGGGGAAAACTAGAAAAATTTGGGTGAACTTTCTAAACTCAGGTCAATCCCTTAAAGCCACAAACCATTAAGTCCCATGCATAGGCTCAACTAAGAAGCTCAATATAAAACAAATTTAATGTTGAAGGGTGAGATAACTTAATCTAATTAAAAAATATATTTTTAAAAGCACAAGATCTAAGAAAGAGCACAAAAAACTGAGGCAATATCAGGTCAATTTAATGTTAAAGGATGAAATAAATAAATTTAATTTGATTTAAACAATTTCCTTTTAAAAGAGATATATCTAGCAAAGATTAAAAAAAAAAAAACCTTAAACAACCCGTGTTACTCTTAAAAAGTCAGAAAAGTCCCATCAAAAGTGGAAAAACAATATCAAATGATGAAGCAAAAAAAAAAGATATTAAAAAAAAATAAAAAAATCAAGCAAACTTGGACGAACCTCCTAACCCCGAATTAATATCTCAAACTTGCAACTCATTAAGCTCTAGACCCGTGCTCAATCAAGAAGGTCAATACCCAATAAATTTAATATTGAAGGATAAAATCACAAAATAAAATCAAACTAAATTTTTGTAAAAGTTTAAAAATTTGATAGAGAAAAAAACCTAAGGAGAATGAAATCGAAAAACAAACTTATTCTATAAACCATTTTAAATATAATAAATAGAAATTAAAAGAATGTGGACCAAATCAAACATATGAAAAAATCCATGGGGTGAAATTGAAAAAAAAACTAATTTTATAAATTATTTTAAATAAAAAAAATACTAATAAAAAGATTAGGGATGAAATCTGAAAAAACTAACTAACTGAAGGGTTGCGTTGAATTTTGTAAGGACCAAATTTCAAAGAAAAAAAAATCATTAGGGATGAAATTGAAAACAATTTCTTTTTTTTATAAATTATTTCAAATAAAAAAAATACTAATCAAAAGATCATGGGCCAAATGTAAAGACAAAACTAATTAAAGGGTTGCATTGAATTTTTTTTTATGGACAACACACTTTTCTAGAATGAGAGAGAAAAGAAAAGAAAAAGAAACGGTCATTGATGGCGAACCAAAGACAGATAAGAAACACGCACTGCCTGGTTAGGCAGGCACCACCGAGAAGATTCCATTACCACCTTAGAAGCCACCATTTAGCCACACGTGCTGCCATAAATTTTCTGGAGCCCTAAGTTTAATAATTTAAATAATATTATATATCTGGTAAAAGACACAACAACCCCTCCCTCAATTTGATAATCACCAAAAAAACCAAAAGGAAAATACATAAATACTCTTGCACACTTGTTTCTTTTTTTTTTTTTTTTTTATCTTCTAGGTGTAAGTTGGTGAATTCATTTTACATTTAAATTTGAAATGCCAAAAATATCCCTAAGTGATAGGTATAAGTTATTTTGCTATTAAGAGTAAAAAAGCCATTACACTGTACCAAAAATTTATATGAAGGCCAATCCACCCGCTCTAATGAATTCAGAAATGTCAATTGAATCCCTGTGAAAATACAAAAACACCCTTAAAAGTAACATCTTTCAGTTTTGTAAAGAAAGGCTTAAACGTTATAACATTGTTCCAATCCACAGTGCTATAAGTCTAAGGCCATAATATAAGACTAGTGGTTTTCAGTGTTTTTTTTTTTTTTGTAATAGGTAGGAAACTAATATTGGATAATGATGCAAGCGAGAATGAAGGATAAAGAAGTTTGTCACATGTTAAAATCTTTAAATACCAAGAACATCATAAGTATATAGATATTTTTAAAATATTCAATTTTTATTTTTCTATATCTTTACTTTTCAAAAGATTATTACAACCCTTTATATAGAAAAAAAACTAGAAAACTAGAAAAAACCCTCATAATACTGAATAAAAAAAAAGTAAACTAGAAAAACTATCCCCTTCGAATAGGAAAAAAACTAGAAAAGAATCATAAAGTAAAAACTAAAAAAACTTAGAATAAGAAAATAAAAATAGAAAAATATTTATTTTTCTAAAACAGCTCGTACATTAGTTTCCACGAGTTGGAAGTAACTCATCCTTAAGTTTAGTCTTCAGTTAAAAACCATCCTCCATCAAGAACACTTTTTTGTTCATCAGCAACCCCTAGAGTGGGTCCCTAATACTTTTACGTGGTCATCTCATCATGAGTTCCTAACATAACACCTTTGTGTAAGCTATCCCATTGTAGATCCCTAACACAACACCTTTGTGTGGGTCCCTAATACCTTTACGTGGTCATCTCATCATGAGTTCCTAACACAACAACTTTGTGTAAGCTATCCTATTGTAGATTCCTAACACAACACCTTTGTGTGGGTCGTTTCATCATGGGTCTCACCACTATGATTTTAAATGACAATAACTAACGTAGACGAAAACAACACACTAGTTCTTGAACATTTTTTTTCCAAGGAGAAACCTTTTTATCCCATCCTACACAAGCACACCTTATTTTGCAACCACTTATAGATATAATTATTCTACAACACACAATAAAACAAAACAACCATAAAAAATTATTGAGTTTTGATACATAATTCTTATCCAATTGATAATAACTAGGGTATGGATATGGATAGAAAATCAATATATGAATACCCGTATGTATAAAATAAAAATTATATGGGTAGATCTAGTGCAAGTACATGGAGATTTTAATTTTAAAGCTCATTAAATTTATGACCACATCAGTGATCGCCCAAGGTCTATAATTTTGATTTGAAATTAAAAGTATGATGCTAACATTAGATGTTCTTGACTTGTATGAAGGATAGACACTCATTAACGAACCATATTGATCACTGATAAAAAAAAACTTGGATTATATTATACATATGCGTACAATGCAAAATTCAATGTTACATTAGAATTACAATTACAAAATATGCTAAAAAGCATAAGCTTTTCACTATAGCAATCACAAACAAGTCTAAATTTTTTATCAAATTTCATCCTATTTTTTTTTTCAATTTTAGCCTTCTATAATGGATGATTATTTTGTTAAAATTTGTTCAATAACGACAAAATTTAACAAAAGAGGACCAACGTATAAAATAAGAAGAAATCTTATGACTAATTTCAAATTCACACCAAATCATACTATTTAAGTTCACATACTTTCCTTTTTATTCTTTTAAAATCCATATAGTTTTTGAAATTTTAATTTTGGTCTAAAAGTTTGTTTTCTTAACATTTCACTCTCTGATTTTAATATATGAGAGAGAAACTCATCGAATAACAATAAAGAGAGAGAAAGTCATTGATTGACCATATTATGATGATAAAAAAGATCAATCTTGGTGTCATCGAGTTTTATTCAACAAGAGGTGTTTCATTAAAGTTTTTTAGACCTTCAACTTGTATGAAAAGTTAGATCAAAGTTGAGAGAGAATATTTTTCAATTTGATTTTGTAATTTTGGACCAATTTAAATGTGTTTTGAGTTAAAAGATTGATTTATTGAGGTACGAAGAGCATTTATTAGGTGTTTTTGGTCGAAATAAGTTAAAAAAATAGATTTTTAAAACCCAAAACACCAAAGCCTAATTTTCCAAGCACCTCTAGGTGCCTAAAATCTAGGCTTATAGACGATGTGTCATGGACATTTATTATTATTATTATTATTTTAAAAATGATGAATGACATATTGTCTATCTCTTAAAAAATAATAGAGGACCAATCATGTGGGCCTAGATTTAGATTTAAATACACTATACAAAAATTAACATTGTGTTTCAATTTTGTTATGTTTTCCAAAAAATATTATAGGTTTTATGGATATGTTAACATTCTTCTCTAATTAATTTGGGCTTAATATGAAAAAAAACTCAAGAATATATAATTAATATAAAATTTATTTTTCTAAGATTTTCAATACATTTTCTATATAATTGTTTTTTCACATTTATCAATTTTGTCTTCAATCATATACAAGATACTAAGACTTTGTTTAAGTATTCCTTTTTTAATTTTGTTTCAAGTCCATGATAGATTTTTATTTTAAAAACAATGTTTTCAATTTACAAAGTATCTTGATATTGAGTTGGTCCTCGATTTTGCGAGTATCTATTTATTTTATCGTAAATTATTAAACTTAATAAAGTCCATGACTCAGGTCATAGATTTGACGGGTTAAGCCCGGTTGACCCATATCTATCCAATATATCGTTATCTCAATGTTTACAAAAAATAAGATGTCATATTGGATTTTTTTAAAAGTCAAACCATGTTTTTACTGATTGTCAGAGTTGCCTTTAGACTTGTCGAGTCGACTAAGTTATGTTAGGGTAACTCTTACACAATTTAATTTGAAACTCAGGCTAAGCAAGAAATCAAGACAAGAGGTTGCAAGATTGACCCACTAAATCGGGTTTAATGACAATATCAAAGAGTTCCTCGCACCTTACACATTCTTTTTTATGTTTAAAAAATATTTGATTCAATTTTCAGCGTAGTACAAGCAAGTTATCTAGTGTTCCACTATTATTTTCAAAGTTATATGATGCACTACCTCTCAACAAACCAAAAAGTCTTTTTGTAAATCTCTCAACAAACTTGTTCAAAGTCACCATCCAATCCAATAAGAAATATGTATACCTTTAATTGTTTGATGGACTTTTGATATACTGCAATTTCATTAGGATTTTTCATGATAACTTTATCACGATGGTCTAACTCTCAGGAAATCTTGATTAACACTTCATAATATTCAAATAGAGACTTTCCATGATGTTTTACCTTGAATATATAAGAGTTTTTCCCTTTTAATAATATGCATCTCCATCAACTAGGATCAAATACCAATTTGTTATTCATCTAAAATAATTTATGTATAAAAATCATAATTAGTGTGAGTAATCATAGATTTTGTCCCACGTGATTCAACCTTTTTTTGTGTTTTTTTTTCAATTCAACTTTGTTGTCTTTTGAAACAAATGTTCAACTAATTAGTACAACTGTGAAAACTAACTCCTTGTTTCATAGGATTTAAGTGAAGAGTGGGTTTAATTTTAAAGAACCAACAACCATAAAAAAAACTTTAAGAGTAATGGTGTTTCAAGATGATGTCTTTATAGTTCTATTTTTTGCAGCACCAACATCAATCAAATTCCTAAATTCAAAGTCTAATTTTATTTTAAGAAATGCTTTTTTGATTTTTTTATTGAGATTAAGAATATATATATATAAACATTCAAAAAATTAGATGCTTAGAAATAAGGTATTTTGGTGGTTGAATAATGAGTTAATCAAGTGTCCATAAATTATATCCACTCTCCATAACAAATGAAGATGATCTCTTGATGTAAGAATCTTGATACCTACAAAAAAGTTATGTTTTGGTGGATTTAGAGACTCTCAAACACTAAAGTCAATATTTTTGTAGAGGAAAAATGTAATAAATATACAAAAGATCATTAAATTCTAAGAACAAGGTTGTTTGTTCTTGTTTTGATATGAAATAAATGTTTTATAAGAAAATGGTATATGTATTAAGAATGAAAATTATGAACTTCTTACCTGAGTGATTTATGTGGTATTTATATCCTATAAACCTTGTATTCTTACCTTAAAAAGAGAGGTAGAGAGTCACTCGACCCTTATAGTATTAATGAGGGACATATATAATTGATATAAATATTAATATGGAACATATATATATATATATATATATATATGAGATGAGAATGTAGTAGACCATGCGAGACTCTTCTACACCTAGAGGTGTATATAAAAAATCTCAAGGGACTTAATGTTGGGTCTAGGCCATAAAGCAAGGCCTAAGAGACATTAGGATGTGTAATGGGCCTAGACGCATGGCTTAGACTTGAGAAGTGGCAAGTATAAGCTTGGTGTATGGGCTTACATATGTCAGGGACAAGCCTGTCCCTAGGCTCAAGCATGAGCCCACGAGCCAGACATGCACCTAGGCTCAAGCATGGCGCCGGGGCTTATGAACGTCAGGCCCGAAAACACTTTAAAGATCACCCTTTAAGGTTTGAGCTGTCATTAAAATAGGCTTTAAGCCAACCCAAAAACCATTTAAAAAATACTAAAAAATTATGTGGTCTATCAATAGCTTTCCAAGTCTTTACAATATTTTTATTTTAAAGACTTTAAAAGATATACCTGTTTTCTTTAACGAGGTTCTTAGTTTTTCCTAGTATGAGAAAATGATGGTATATCTCAAGGCACATCGCAAAAGTATTCACACATGGATTATTGCACCACGATTAAAATAATGTATATTTTAGATGACCTAAAGAAACATTTTATAACAATATTGGCTTCAACTTTAGGGATCTGTAACAGATGGTGACATGTGTCGCCGATATGGCAGAGGATAAGGGAGGCATCCCACTATATAAGGATTTCCTTTCATTCCACTCTTGAAGTTCCACTCTCTAAAACTTCTCTCTAAGTCATTTTACTAAGTTGCCATGACATGTGTTTTTTATGGAGATTAATCATGTGAAGTATTTAACCTTTGCATAAAGCATGATAACTTAGCGTGAAATGAGGTACAAAGGGACTCAGGAGATGTTTCTCAAATGTCATGTTGTTCATTGACATACCATCTGTGCACCTTTCTATAATCCTCCTTAATTGGTGCTTAAACACCTTGTTTACCATTAACTGGTATGTGGCCCCGATATTTTTCAATCCGAAAAGGCATAGTTTATAACAAAACATCCCTCTTTTGGTTATGAAATATGTTTTTTTTTCTTATCATGTAGGTGCATAAAGATCTAATGGTACCCTAAGTTAGCATCCAAAGAGCTAAGGAATTCAAAACCAACCATGGAGTCTATAATTCTATCCATTTTGGAGAGGAGAGAACTATCATTTCGGCAAGCTTTGTTCAAGTTGGTGATGTCCACACATATCCACCATTTACAATTGTCTTTCTTCACCATTACCATATTTGCTAACCAATCAGGGTACATTACCTATCGAATGAATCTAGCAGCGAGGAGTTTATTCACATCATCAGTTATTGTCTTTTACCTTTCAACCTTAAAATTTATCTTCTTCTAACGGGTGGAGGAAAAGGCTAGGTTGACCTTTAATTGATGTGTGACCACCTTGAGGCTGGTCCTGGGCATATCTAAATGCCCAAAAATAAAGTTTATTTTTTAGATTTTGAAGAGCTCTATCAAAGCTTGCTTTTTCTTTGGTTCTGAAATGAATTCCATCTATGTGGTTGTCTCTTTTTTCCATGAGAGACATATCCTTCAACTCTTCAGAAACCTCAATCATTACCTTCATTCATTCTTTTCCAAGACCTTGCTGATATACTACCAAGGCCTTATTGTCTTTCAGATATGAAGAGGCACATTTCCTAAAGGATTCTTGGTTTCCCCATACTATGGTCATGCTAATGGTCGTGTTGATTTGATGGAGAAAGGGCATTCTATAATGGCATTGTAAACTAAACTCATATCAATGACCATAAAGGTTTGCTGAAGAGTTAGGCACTTGGGATAAGTGCTGATGGTAATAAGGGTCTCTAAAGCATCCTTCATCAATATGTGTAAACCTATGATTCCAATGAGAGGAGTCTTCACAAGAGTTAATCTTAATGGATTTATCTCTATTTGTGCCATTATCTTATTGAAGAGGATGTTGACTGCTCTACCTTCATTCACTAACTCTCTATAAACACGATGATTATATAGGATAGTAAAGATGACTAGAGCATCATCATGGAGAAAAGTCATGCCTTTCATATCTTCAAGAGTAAATGTGATGGGATCATGTCATGCATTTGAAAGACGGGTAGTAGTAAGGACTTGCTTCTCATACTCTTTTTTTCACTTCCACTGTCACCCCCTGTAGAGGTGTCATCCAAGATAATATTGATCTCAAGCAATGCTTGGTTATGTTGGCTAGACTCTTCTTTACCTTGTTCGGTATAAAGATTCATTTTTACAAACTATTGGATATAGCCTTTGACTATCATCCATTCAATTTTTTTCTTCAAGGTGAAGCACTCTTCTATATCATGCCCCCTGTCCTAGTGGAATATGTAGAATTTCCTGGGGGTGCAAGTGTTTGGAGTTACCTTCATAAACGGGGTATACTGGACAAACTATTTACCCCTGATAGCGGTAAAGACCATAGTAATGATGGTGTTGAGAGGAGTGAAAAACCTCTAAGGATATACCGAACACCCACGATCTGGTCCATTCTTGTTCTTTCTTGAGCTTGGGTTCCCACTAGAAGAATAATGCCGCTTGGATGATCTTTTTACTTGGCATTCTTTATAAAAACAAGGATGTTCGTGTCGTAGCACACTTGCCTCTTCCACCCATATATGGTTCTCGATAACTCGTTTCATCTTAAACAAACTTTTGTCTAGCAATGCATAAAACTCTCTCTGCAAAGTATGCTCCTTTACCTCACTTATTAAGACCTTTGAGACCACTGACTCAAGCAACTTTTTCATCTTAAGCATTTCCTAACCTCTTCAAATATGCCTACGTGGACTTGCCTCCTCTTTGGGTAACCTAAAAAAGCTTCGTGAAACTTCACTTGAAGGGTATACTTACACTGAAATGCACCACATTAATGTGAGACAAATATATTGTGTATATATATATATATATTAATAAGATGAGAATGTGGTAGTTCATGAGAAATTCTTATATATTTAAGGTGTAAATAAAAAAATCATAAGGAACTAGGTGTTGGTCTAGGCTATAAAGTAAGGCTTAGGAGGTACTAGGAAATGCAATGGACCAGACGCGTTGTGGCCTAGACACGAGAAGTGAACTATGATTATTTTTAATAGCTATTAGCATGGGACTTTCCAAGACTATTAAATTACAAAAAAGAAATGCCTCAACCATGAAGTGTGACTGTTTCTGGTACCTTCTAATGAAGAGGCCTTTGCGCCTCTGGAAGGTTTTCAACATATATGTCATGGAGCAGTCTGACGTAGTCATTAACCTTGTCATCTGTCCAATCATCAGTTTTTATTGGCCGGAGATACTTGACTGTTATAGGCGCTGGCCGAACATGTAAGCCGCCTTTCCTCCATGCATGATGGGTGCCTGTAAAGACCATTGGAACTATTGGGAGGCGCGTTTGCAATGCTAAATGAACAAAACCCTGCAAGGGAACACCCAAAAACGGGGAGGGAGTCATAATTGGTTAATTATATAGTATGAATGCAAGTTTGGAAAAGAGCGATGTATAATATCTTCACAATGGACAACACACAGACGTTTTGGAAAACCACATCTGGGAAAGAAAGATCCGAAGTTACAATTCAGTTAACTAAAGGGATTCTTCTCTTTACTTCATAGCTCTATCTGCAAGAATTATGATTCGATACTTATATCTGTTACGTTGGTCTTCGTAATATAACTAAGAAGTACTTGACGAAAGCAGAGAGGAAATCAGATCTTGCTCATGGCATCATTTGCAGCTCACTAGGCATGCATGGAAGGTTGAAAATCTCTATCAAGCAAGGAAATTTATCACTGAAGCATTTCCTCAATGAACAATAAAAGTCTTACAACAGAATTGCAACATATATATAGACACGTTACACAAAAAAGATGTCAGGTGGGGAATAATTTCTCAGGTTCAGCATCATTCCAGAATGTTATGATGAAATTGTGGAAGCACCTTTTTAAAGGGTAGTAATCGTCCATTTTTTGATCTAGTCCCCTCAGGAAAAATGATGAGTGACAGGTTGTTTTTCACTACTGCATGAGCTACCTGAGCACAAGAATCACTGGTTAGATGTATAGACAAGAGATATCATCAATAATATGGAGAAGTGGATGGAGAACCTCCTTCATGGATTGAATAGCTGCAGTAGGATTGGAGCGATCTATTCGAAGATGGTTTGCCAATACATAAAGTTGTCCAAATAAAGGGTACCATATGATCTGCAAAAAACAAAAGTATCAGTTATGAGGTCAGATACACAGTCTAACAATGTCATCACTCATGAAACAGGGTGATTTTATTACAAGTAAGGAGGTAGCACCCAGAAGGGTGGTTTCTACACGTTAATAGAGCTTATCAATCTGGATGTGGTATCACTAGCAGGTTTATAAGATACAGATTAATTTATCAAGACGAATTGTCACCAGATAGCTGAATGCATACCTCTTTCTTTGCAATGCCAACAGTGCCCGTGGGAGTCAACCACATCATAAGGAAAATGTCTATAGGAGAAGCATGATTGCAGACATAAATGGCCCTCTCATTTGAAAATTCAGGGCCTTCAATCCTGATAGGATTCCCTAAGATCCACATCTGCAATGAAAATTGTGCACTTTTAGATGGCCTCATTTCTTCAATACAACCAACACTCATCTCACTCCAAAGCAGTCAAAGGTTCCATTTCCAGGATCAGCTAGCTCTGATAACAGCTTATCAGAAGCTCGTTAACATTTTCTTCCACTAGATTAAGTGCCATTTCATTTAATCTTCCACAATAGATTCTTCTAGCATTATAGATAAGTTCTACATTGCTGAAATTGTTTGTTAGCCGAAACCGAATAATCTAACGACAAGGTTGTAGTTCATGAAGCTTATTCTGTCTTGTTTTGTGAGCACCGCATATTACCTACCTGACTGAGCACCGTATATTTCTCAAAAATCTGCAGGAGATATGTCCCTATAATCAATACCAAGCCCCGGACCACTTTTGAGCAACAGAGAAAAGAGGTGCCTCTCCCTAGGATAACCCCAAAAAACTCATTTGTTATGTACCTTATATATAACATTTTGCATAAATTCAGTACGAGAGCAAAATTAAATATTCTGGATGAAAACTTGAAGATTGAATCTGGGACCTCAAAAAAATAAAATCATGAAACAGAGAAACAGAGAGAAATTCATGAAGTGCAAAGATTTCCCTTTGTTTTCTCCCTCGATTTTCTCAGGATTCAAACACAAACGCATTGAACAAATGCATTGAACACAACAAGACAGAATTAATATCAACTTCAAAATTAGAGCACAAGCAAGCATGAAAAACTAATATAATAAAACAATGGCACTTACCAGCATTCTACCAGTAACATGCCCATAAATATTTCCCTGCCTGATCCTCTCATAAGGCCATGGTAAGAGCAAGAGCAATATCAAGGACCAAATGAATGTTGTGACCATCATTGACAAAAAACAAACCACAATCCTTACACAAGATATCAATGCAGAAATCCACCCATCATCTTCAACATAAACATCACTCTTGGGACTTTTTACCACTTCTTCCCTCACCAAAATCTTTGGGGTTTGTTTCCCATTTGGAGTGGAATTTGTATCCAGGAAGCTCTCCAATCTCCTATTCCTCATGAAAGAACCACCTCCAGTATTGTCCATGACTCAATAATCAAACTCCTTGCAATGTTTCTATGTAGATGTCTCAGAAATTACCCTGTTCAAGACAAGGACAACAGATGGTTAGACAGCTTGATTCAACATAAACCGATGTATCTGGTCACTGAGAAAGTGCAGGGAAGTGAAGGGTAGAACTAAACTGGAAAAAAATCCTAAAGGGCTTTAGATTATTTCAGTTCTTTCCCTCAACTTTCCAGGCAAGCAAAAGGAGGTAAATTTATTCCCAGCCAAAACATCAAGAAACTCAGTAGAACAAAAGAAGAGACAAACAGCTAGTCAACACTCATGGAAACCGAGTCAACGAGAGAAGATGAGACCAGTAGAAACCAATCAGCAGAACAAATAACTTTCTGTTTGGTTTCCACGAAAATGAAAATAAACAACTAGCACCATCTTCTTTCTAATCCAAAAAGACAAAGAAACAAAGACAGTAAGGCAACCTTAGCTTGTCTTTCAGTGCTCAAGAAAGCAAAGAGACACGAAGAGGAGTCTTTAAAGTCCAGCCAAGTCTAAGCCTTCTTATATTCATGTAGCTAGTAGAATTTTATGTGGCACACAACAAAAACCAGAAGCCAAAAAGAAACAATTTTGACGAAGACCCACCAAACCGTACCTACCAAGAATGATATATCAAAGAAAATTATGGATACCAAATCAAAGAAAGTTCAAGAACATGGCTGTATATAGACAGAGCTATAAGAATATTTAATAAATGTAAAAAAACCAAGAAATGGAAATTAAAACAGGTAAGACGAACATAGTCTATAAAGATATATTGGTTTAAGGTACCTGTATGTTTTGAATTTGGGATGATAGTGCTTATGGGGGGAAGTCAAAGAATTTAATCTACCAAAACAATTTGGAGTTGGCCTTTATTATAATCATTTAATTCTTCTTCTTTTTATTTAATCATTTAATTTTTTTTATTTTAGAATAATTTTTTAAATAAAATAATTATAGTGATATTTTAAAATCATTGGATTATAATAAGATTAAAGATTTTTATGGCAATAATAGCAATAATTATGTGTGTGTGTGTGTATATATATATATATAAAATATGCAAACTTTTCCTAAAACAATTTCTCATGAATATTCAATGGATTAAAACGTCTATTTTATTAATCTTTATTGTAAATTAATCATTCTCTTCACTAGCTTTCATGACAACAGAAGCATGCAGACCATGAGTGAAAGGTTTTCACTGGTAATTTTATTTTTTTTCTTAAAAAATAAGAAAATAAATCCTTAAATGTTTGGGTGGAAGTTGAGAGTTTGGAAATAAATGAAGGGGGAGATGTGACTCGTATTGCTTTAATGAACGAATGATCCATGTTTATTTGACTGTATGACATGTCATTTTTCACGTTTTCTTCTTCTTCTTCTTCTTCTCCAGCCAAGAATTAAAATAAAAATAAAAATAAAATAATAACTTTTTATAATATTATTGAGTTTGAAAAATATATTTAGAGGTTCTTTATATTTTTTCTTTATACGATTCTCAAATAAAATAAATTAATGATGATAGATAGTTCGACATGATGATTTCTTCATGATGTGTTCATATATATAATTCACCAGAAAAAATAAGTCAAATATTGTTTCCTGGAAGCATAGCACGTACTATCTATTGAAAAATTTATAATTTGGTGGCAGTCCAACTACTTTCGAGAATTTTAAAATTTTATTTTTTTATTAAAAATTATTTTTATTTTTATATTTTCATATTTTTTTTATATATATACCAATTTTAAAAATAATTTTTAAAAAATAAAAAAATATTATTTTGATACATTTCTTATGAGCAAAAACTATAAATTATCTATCCATTTACCTTAGAAAAAATAGCTTATTTTCATAATAGAATTAATATAATTAATATTCAAAATAAAGTTCTGTTTAGGGTTGTAGCGTTGATCAGTATTTGTAAAATCCTAGTTTCTTTACCAAGAGGTTTGCTCCCTCTGTGGTCTCATGTTCGAGCCCTGTGGTTGCTCATATGATGGCCACTGGAGGCTTACATGATCGTTAACTTCAGGGCCCGTGGGATTAGTTGAGGTGCACGCAAGTTGACCCGGACACCCACGTTAAACTAAAAAAAAAAAATCCTAGTCTCTTTTCACTATACGTGACGTCCGGTACCCTACAATGCAGGAGTGAAGATCATTTGTTATGCCATGAGAGCTAAGAGGCATCATAAGGGAAGATCTTGTATATAAATATCACGATAAGAGAGATGTGCTTAGAGATCTATCTAATTAGAAAAATTTTAATTTTAAAGTTTGTACAAGATTATTGCGAACAAATTTTATACTAGTTAGAGATATAAATAATTAAAATTGTTATTACTTTTTATTTTTTTCATTTAATATTTTTTTCAAATAGTAAAGAGACAAAATGTAGATGGTAGAGCTAGGTTTGAAATACATTCTCTTAAGATGAATGGATTATGTTTGAAGATAGACTATAATCAAGGAATATATTTGTTTTGCTAAAATATAAGTGAAAACCAAAGACTATTGTTATCATTAATTTATGAGGTATTTGAGAAAATATGAAGGAAATAATTAGAAACAAAAATCTCTTATTTTTAATTTCGAAGTTAACACATCGCAATAATATATAAATTGGTTGAAGGAATTGAAAAATAACTTCAATATTTTAGATATTAAATTTGAAAAGGTAGAAACATATTGTGAATCCTTCTATCTTAGATGCCAACAAGGACACACAGAATACATAAATTTCTGAAAAGTTGTATGGAGACATTATAAAATATTATCTTGGGATTCTTTCTATATAGAGGATGAAGACTTATTGATAAAATAGGGTTAAAAGAGATTGAAGATTTTGAATAGTTAGATGGAGATGTATCACCATCAGATTATATAAATAATTTGGTAAATATATGTATAGACCAACAAGACAAGTTTAAATCTAAAAAAAAATCTGATCATGTGAGAATAATATAATAGCAAAAAAAAAAAAACTTTCAATATGATCATTTAATCGAGTTAAAGGTTTTTTAAGTGATTCTAGAAGCATAGTTTTATAAAAAATATGGCTACCGTAAGTAGTCGAGCTTTGAAAGACCTCCAAATTAGACCTCGAAAATGTTGTTTGAGATAGATTTAGTTATCTTTCCTTTTTTTTTTTTTTTTAGATTTTGATTTTTCATTCCTTGTAAAGGTTTTTTTTTTTAATCTATTTTAAGGGATGTAAAGCTCGCAGAGAGGAGAAGAGATCAAGGTTATTTTTATGTTCAAATTAGTTCTATAAAATATTGTTTAGAATTTTTCTTAATTTCTCTGGTTATTTTTGGATTTGTTTTAGCTAGGTTTCAAGATTTTTATTGATAAAGTCACTTTTCTCTTCATTCTTATGCATTTTGAGCGTGCTGTAATGCTGATATATATTAAGTTAATTAATCCAGTTACAAGTGGAAGAAAAGAAAGAATAAAACTAATCCAGTCACTGTTCAAGGAAATATTTTTGTTTTAGTCCTTATGTGGGGAGCTCCAGAATTGTGTTCCCTTCTTTGGGAGACTTCTTCTCGGCTCTCAGCTTCTTCTCCTCTGGCATTTTTTTTTTTGTTGCTTCTGCTAGAGTTGTTTTCTCAGTTGGCTTCTTATCTGCCTTAATTAGCACGGTGCCACCATGAAAAAACTGAAGCTTTTTTATGGTAGTAGGGATGCATACTCACCACAAAGATATCATCATTAATTTGTAAAATTAAATTCGAGGGAGAAACCTTTTTTTACTAAGCCAAATTCGAATTAATGCGAATTGTATCCTGATTATTCTCGGAAAGCTATGAACTAAGACAGCTAGCTGTCTTAACCTATCCGGTTTGTAAAAGGATTTGTTACCTGCCTGGCTTCTCTCTCTCTCTCTATAAATATAGCCATCCAGATATCTCACGAAGCCATCTACTTTCTCAAGTGTCTTGGTTTTGTCTCTAAATCTCTCCTTGCAGTCTTGATTTTTTAGTTTCTTGCCATATTTTTGTCTTTCCGTATTTGTTGAAGAAGAGATAGAAAGATGTTGCTCACGCGTGGCATAAACTGTCATCCATATTTTGATGATGTTGATGAATATTATCTAGGGCTTAGTAAGGAAACAGAATATGAAAAAGAAGCGTCAAATCCTCTGGAGAAGGAATTCGGGGGTCCATCCAAGCTGGTTACCGGTGCCGAAAGATATCAGCTTTTGAAGACCCTGACCAGTAGGGTTTTCGTACCCAAGAAAATAAGAGGAAGTGGAAGACTAGGGTTTACATCCATGAAAACCCAATGTCCTGATCAAAAAGCCGAGAGCACTACTATCAGCATTGATGAATTTGTAAACCCACTCGGAACTATTCTTGTACCAAAGAAAAGAAGGGCAAGTAGACCCAAGCTTGTCAGGAAAAACAATCACTGCATCAGATTCGATCAAGAAGATCAATATCTTCTTTTGAGAACGGAGATCAAAAGTAGCCAGGAGAAAAAGACAGCAGGCAGAAAACGAGTCTTGAAAAGCCAAGGGATCGATGTCGTAGATGATCTTCGACAGAGATCATCAAAGAAGATGA
>Ga0307517_10007330_pt1 | contig 16108 bp, 7 predicted proteins | sample 23_EM_MG_FD_194515 | JGI IMG/M metagenome (GOLD analysis project Ga0307517, IMG submission 194515) | Populus trichocarpa ectomycorrhiza microbial communities from riparian zone in the Pacific Northwest, United States - 23_EM | ecosystem: Host-associated > Plants > Roots > Unclassified | place... | reverse complement strand
CAGGTGAATTGACATACAAAGATTGATCATATATTTATCATCTTATGTTCTGCAACCTCAAATTGAAGCAAAACAAAACATATCTGGTCAGTTAATGAAGGAGAAAACCACCATGGTTAACTTTTTCCCTTCCTATTCTTCTCCATTCCCTCAAAAATAAAAGCTTTCAAGACCAAACATCAACTAAATCAAGCCCTCAACTCAGATCAAACAAAACCTAGCACACAGTCCCTTAAGAGAAAACATTAACCACGACAGTGTAAGAGAGACAGACAAGCAGGCACGCGCACGCACACACACACACACACACACACACACAGAGTACCAGAGTGCTTGTAAGAGTTAAGGTTGTAGAGATTGTTGCTCTCTTTGCTGAACCGAAGGCTAGCAGTTCCTCTTCCAAACTGCTTCACCAAAAAGCAGTTATTCTTCTTAACTATCTCCCATATCAGTTGTCCTGGTACTGTCGCCATTTCAAATCCTCTCTTCTTCTTTCCCTGCACAGCAACACACCAGATCCAAACTCTCTATAGTCAGTCAATTAAACGAAGATACATAGAGATTTAGAGAGGGAGAGAGAGACCTGTTAGGGTTTTGGATGGCAGCTGACAGAGTGAGAGTATTGGCGTAATGGTCAGAGAAGACGAGGTTGATTTATATGGAAGATTTATAGCGAAACCCTAGTTTCTTTTTTAGATTTACTAAACTGCCCTCGGGTTGCTGGGTCTGAGATAATTAGTTGGCTGGATCTTTACCCGACTTTTTAGTTCTGGGCCTTCCCTGATTTTGATTATTTTCAATCAATCTCTATATTTTCAAGAGACGACATGCGGACGGCAACGGAGGCAGTGAAGAGATAGGCCCGGTTCCAAATGAGAGAGAAAACTAGATCTATCTGATTTGTCGTCTGTGTGTTTTTGATATATTATTATTATTATTATTATTATTATTATATAAGATTAGTTTGGTTTTTCCGAATTGAAAGATGTAATTTTTAAAATAATTAATGTAAAGTAAAAATATAATTAGATTATAAGATGTAAAGTGTAATCTTAAATCTATTCGTATTTTTTTATGAAAAGTTACTGCTACTTTTCAATTTCTTGTTTTTATATTTTAAAAATATTTTTAAAAAAATTTAAATTTTATTTATTTTTTTTCTTTGTTTCAAATTAATATTTTTTTGGTATTTTTAAATTATTTTAATGTACTGATATTAAAAATAATTTTTAAAAAATAAAAAATTTTATTTTGATGCATTTCTTAATGAAAAACACTTTAAAAAACAACCGCTACCACACTTTTTAAATGTAAGGAAGTTGGCGTTTCAGGTTTTTTTTTTCATTTGAAAACTCTTCCACTTTGATCACCAAATAATTTTTTTTTCTAATTTAGCCTATTTACATTGGTTTGGTGAGGAATTGATTGTTTGAATTTTTTTTAATGGGTCATTGGGATGTTAAAATAAGATTCCGATATTATTATTATTTTGATTTTTAAAAAAACAAAACAGTTTTATTACTTACAAAAAGAAATATTGGGACCAGATTGAGTGGGAGGCAACAATGCAAGGGTATTTTTGTAGTTTACGCGGAAGAAGCATTTCCAAAAAAAATATTCATCACACAGGTTATATATGTTTGGCTTTCAAAAACTCCCAGCTCTCAAGTTTACATGGAAGAAGCATTTCCTGATGGAGAACATTTTGCAGCACTATACAAGCTTTTCACAGAGCTCGCTCAAGAAACATAGAAGCTGATAAGAATACTGGTAGCCCAAGTGAAGGGAGACCAGTTAGCCTCGCAACTGCATCAAGAAGAAATTAGGAACGGTAACGAGGTCCAGAACACAAAACCTCCTGCATCATCAGCTGCAATCAGAACAATTATATGAATTATGGTTTGATCCCGGGTGGAGAGTGGTTGAAATTGTTGGTTTTGTGGTGGAGGTGGGGAAGAGAGATTGATTGCTGGTCCTGGTTATGGTGGCTGTTGCATGGGTGTACTATGAATTCTCGTTTGGAATCCCCTGATTGTTGTAGTTTTGTCAAGCGGCATGGTGGCCGGTTGTGAAGAAGCTGTCGTGATTGCTCTTTGGTGTGGATTGTCTGGATTGGTCGGTAGTGGCTAGCTGCTATCTGTGGGCAGTGGCGTGATTAACAGCTAGGGTTTTGGAGAGAAATAGTTGATCTTTGTTCGGAGAGAGGGAAATCAAGAGTTCTACCATTCGACAAATAAGCGTTGTATTCAATTTGCATGCAATTTGTCTTTTGGTTGAAACAATCTATTAGCTTTTGATTAGAACAAGAAGAGATGGAACGGAAGGGAGAAAGAGTCTGAAGAAACAATTACAGAAAACTTGCATAAGGGGGTAAACGATTGAAGATGTAATCATGTCACAGACCAGTTGTTGAAAAGATTTGCAAGTTCTTAGCCCTCTAAACCAATCTCAATTCATAAATTTAACCTAACATCAGGCCACAAGTACAACACAAGGCGTAAATGTAGAGGAGTATAATTTACCCTCAAAATTGTTATCATGTCACAGAACAGTCGCTGAAAAAACTCAAGTTATTTGCCCTCTAAACCAACCTCAATTCATAAATTTAAAACCTAGCATCAGGCCACAAGTACCTTATACCAACCAAGGTCGCCATCTTTAATTTACACTTCAACTACCGTTACATATGTACACAGCTAGACAGCCTCCATTGTTCTTAATCCTATCTGTCCATCTCTACAACGGTGAGAAAGCTCATGGAATTGTAACCGAGAGTTTCCACCTTCAGGGTGAAGCAAACATGCCACAGATCAGACATCATTTGGATATGCAGAAAACTAGGTGCCCCAACTAAAACAGGCTCCCGTGACGACGCGCGCCCCAAAACTAAACAAATTTATCATTTTAATCCAAAATTCTCCAACCTTTCCAGAGAACACGGTTCACGAGTTGCTTGATGGTAAGGCACGGTGTGTTTGCCTTGCTGAACCATTCACTGCCTCATTTATCCTACTGAACACTAGTTTGAGGGGGATACAAGCTATAACAGGACCCTCAGGCTTCTCCACCACCGGTTTTCTATCTTCTACTCTTTTCCCTGTCAAAGAAGACAGTTTCCGAATCTTTTTAGAAAGCAACCCACATTTCCTTAATTTGTGTGATTTTCTTGGTGAAGATCTTGGTTTCATTGTCATACGCCTGGCAGGTGTCCTACCAGCCTCTATATTTCGCATAGCCACATAACCCGGTTTGGGAGTTTCCCCTTCCGTAACATGAGTTGTATCCCTTTCATTACTACCAAGCATAAGATCAGAATAGCCATCATCTAGATTCTCAATTGTTAAAGGGTGACCGACAATGGCTTTACCATTCAATTTACTCATTAGAGAAACCAACGGAACATGCTGCTGCCGGTAGTTGCGTTGAACCTTGATCTCAACATTAAATAGTTTTGAACACGAGGAGAGATTTCTTCCAGGAAAATCTGATGTCTGATATCTGGAATTAACCATGAAGCGTGATTGACGGTACGGAAGTGACCTTTGAGGCACAGACAACTCCACCGTTGCCGCCCTCATACCTTCCCCATGAGAAGAAGACTTGCTCCGGTCCCGAACAGCATCCACACGGTATTCAGAAAACGGTTCGGATTTACCTCCACCACAATCAACTTTCTGATCAGGACCCTGACGGAATCCATCCAAGTGCTCCATACCTGCCAAGTAAGCATTGGGTTCATCATCCATGTCATCTTTTCTTGAGTCTTGCTTTCTATTTTTACTTGTGTGTCTTGAATTCCTCTTTCCTTTTAACTGCCACTTTGAAGCACCTTTCTCTATCCTCTGGCTGAAATTATTATAAATACAGGCAGCTGCCAGACTAGTAGAACCAGATTCGTTGCATGCTTCATTTTTCAACAATACAGCTTCTGCTTGACTGCTTTGACTAAATTGCTTCCCCAATCCACCAATTTGATGCTTTCCAGGTGAACAGGACACAAGTATTGGAGAAAAACCTGGAGATCAAAATGAAAAATCAGAACAAGTAAAAAATTCCTCTACAATGGTTGGGCTATCCTAAGTCTATTAAACAAAGAAATACAACAGTCTGCTCAAAACAGACACGTAAATAGAATATATACAAACATTAGACAAATAGGACTCCAAGCCAGTTATGTCCCAATGTTTTCAGTTATGCTACTAAAGACATCAGACAACATATGCACAGGAGGAAATACAAAATGAACAGAGAAGGGTACATGCTCTGAAGTTTTAAATGTCCTAATCAACTACCTGTAGAGTGTTTTTCCTCCCCAACAAATGGCACATCAAATAACCTGTCCACAGAAATGTTCTCAGCTGGCCTGGATATGCTGGAAATATCTTTTTCCTTCTTCAACTTGTGATTAATGAGAGCAGCATCATAAGCATGATCAGAAGACTTTGATGAGCTACCATTCTCACAAGAAACTCCATAACTGTCTGAGTTATTATTGGTTGCAAAGGAACAGTCTTTTCTAGACCCATTTGATTCTATTCCAGAAATCTTACCGTCAGATAATCCCGGAAGAGGCAAGCTACTTGGACTGGAAAGATGGTCACAAATAACTGGAACACACACCATGGCCGTACTCTCTAAAACTTTTGTCAATGGTCGGTGACGATTTTTTCTTTTCAAGAGCTCATTAACATTTGCTACTTGAGACCTTTTTCTTTTCAGTAACAAGTTATAACCTTTGCTACCATTTACAGGACAGATATTATGCATACAATTCCCAGTGTTTGAATCTCCTACACCAATTCCAAGATCCTCAAGTCCTCTCATTCGCTTAATTCCTTCTGTTCCATCATCCTCAGAATCATTTGGGGTTCTTCTCCTCTTTCCTGGCAAAGACTGCATCTTACAAGCACCATTATAATTTGGCTCCTCAGAGGATGTACCAGACTCTGATAATTCTGGTGCTAAATCTGAACCCAAGCCTGAATCAGTATTCAAACCAGAATCTGAATCTGCATCCATGTCTGAATTGTCTTCAGAATAACTATCCCCATCAGTCATATCACCATCTTCTTTTCCAGAAAAAGACATGCTTGATTCTTTGGCTGAACTACCATGCTCTTCACCCAAATTATCACTTCTAGAGAAGAAGTCCAGTTGATCCCTGCCTAGGCGAGCATTCTCAATCTCTAAGGCGTGGAGAATGGCATCTTCTCTCCGAGCATATTTCACAGCTCTCTTATTACCATTTGCAGCGGAAGTCTTTGCCTTTTCAATGCATTCATCATATTCCCCACATCGAAATGCCTTCACCCTCTTTGACTTTTCAAGATTATACCAATCCCTAAACCAACAAAATAAAGCATCTGTTACACAAAAATCAACCATATGTGAAGAGAAAATTTTATATTTGAATGTTACTTAAGAATTCAAAGTCTCAAGAGAACAAAACTTTACACATCAGCTGCAAAATAAAATAAAATCAATAACACAAAAACTGTTATGCACAAGCACTGATCCAACTTAGTACTTTTTATTCCAACATCAGTCATGACAACATGCAGCATATAACAGACACAATGGACAACCTTCACAGGCACATATTTATATGACTGTTTAAGCATCTCAAGAAACTAAACTCAGTTCAAAAGCTGCAGAAACTCAGCCAACTTCCATTACCACCTCATATAACAGGAATCCAGATGCAAGAGAGCAATAAAACTTTCGAGCCAACATTTTTACTTGCATAGGAACAGAAATCTCATCAGCCTCAAGCTTCAGCAATCCACATCATAAACAACTAAAATAGTGTAGTTAGGTATTACGGATCAATCCTCAGAATGTCCTCCTGCATGATCATCCAGCCAGCACTACTAACTCTTTACTTAAACTAGAATTGACAGATATTATTTTCTGAAGTGGTGATCCATCTAATGATACCTAACTCCCACACAAATGCCACAAAAAACAATAAGAAGGGACAATAATAAGTAAAAGATGTCTGTCTCCCACGTAAGAAACACGTGGAGTTCGAATCCCAACATATATGTGCCTCTGATAACGATATCATATAACACTCTTTCTTATCAAACCTAAGGCTCTCATGCTTCACTAGATATGTATCACAAGAAACAATAGAAATAGAAACCATAAATCTATTAAGCTAAAAAGTGACCGGGAAAAAAAATAATTGAGTGACAAACACACAGTCCATGGATGAACTGATAAGAAAAGATTTTGACAATGCAGACTCTATAGAATATCAAATCTAACAAAGGAAAAGACAGGGAAGTTAGATAATAAAAAGGCACAAGAGATCTTTTTCACTTAAATTTCTTCTAATACTTCTTGTTCCTGGAAATGGAGTCATTAACTAGCAAATTTTGTTTATTAGAATGCACCACATGCACGCAAGGTTGAAAACATTTTGTTTCCAATAGAGAATTTGGATGAACTCAACACATAATGTTTCCATGCTTTTATGCTACAGGCAATTTCTGTATGGTTTAGGATGGGGGGATATGTCCCTACTTTTTGGATACAAAACTTGCTCCAACCTGAAAACACAGAACTCAGTCTTGCCTTTTCAAAACACACACTAACTGTAAAGAAAAGACCAATCAAAATGGGCAAAAAAACTTGAGCTGTCTTCCCTAAAATTAAACCATGGCAGCAACAAGCTATGAAGATGGACAAAACCTCAGTTCAGAAAAGTTTGCAAGGAACCACGGGACAAAGCACAAAAATAGTACAACAGTGTTCCAGAAAGAAAGATCTATTTATAGATCTCAAAAAACACAAAAGAAATATTGTTCTGGCATAACAGCACAGAAAAACATATGCACGCCTCACAATTTGCAGAGGCATGAATTTTAGTGTGGTAGTATTTCAAGAAAAGTACTGGATCAGCAGCTGAGTGGTGGCACCACAGCCAATGATGAAAGCAGTTTAGTGATGTTAGAAGTAGAAAAAATGTTATTAAGAAAGATGGATAGGATTTAGCAGCTGCAAAAACAGGAAGATGGAGGAATCAAACTACAGCATAATCAGGCACATCTTAAACTAATATCAGATCAAATAAACAGCAATGAAGAGGTGACAGTTTTGGTGGCAGCTATGCAGATGCACGCTTATGAAATGAATTAACACACTCTCATTCTTATATCCCCTGAATAAGAGAGCTTATACTTTTCCATTTTTCATAAGTTGTTCCCAGTCATGCCAAGCTACCAGCCACCAGAGGTTTCATATAAAAACCCAACACCAATTAACATGAACCTTATGATAGAGAACAGACTAGAAAAGAACCATTTCAGAACAGAGAAAAATGTCTTAAGAAACAACACCAGACATGCACACAAATCTTGAAGAAGAAGAAAAAAAACACCCATTTGGGCATATATACAAGCTTGAAACCAACCCCGAAATCCAGTTTTTACCATAAAACTAAAACCACCGAGAAAAATCGCAATAACAATCCACAGAAGCATCAAAACCAGGAAAAAGAACTGTAAAGTATAAACTCAAGAAACTGCAATGTATCAATTATCTATCTCATAAGCCAGGTAGCATTAGCAAAACTGCAACAGATCAATGCACATAAGTCTCCCGGGCCCTCACAAACCACCGGCAATTAGAAAAGATAGTACATCAAGAGATGTTAATGGGCACTTACACACTGGCATCCTCGCGGCCAAGAAGTTTAACAGGAGTGCCTGATCTTGGCGAGACCAAACTACCCTCAGAAATCTCATCGAGACCCACAATCCGACCCGGCCACCATGAGCCGTTTCTCCGGCGGACCCAAACTAAAGCACCCACAGATGCATCAATGGCTTTGGTGTTGATGTTGTTGATATTACAGTTGGGGTCAGCGGAGCTACTACCCATTTCAGAAACCCCAACTCAGTCTTTCCAGACCCAAAAACAAACAAAAAATCAAAGAGAAAAGTCTAGTAAATCAATCAAAAGCCAGTATTTCGAAGCGAACCCAGGTGCCAGAACCAGCTACAAAGGTCGGTTTCATGGAGAAATGCTTATAAACCCTTTAAAACCCGTAGCCCAAAAGAAACAAACAGCCAAAAAAAATTCAGCAAAAAGAAAGAATACCCAGGAAGACAAAACCCCAAATAAACCTTGGATTGAAGGGTTTTATGACAGAAAGGGATCTGGAGAAGGAGATCTGGAAGGGCTTTCGGTTTTGGTGTTTGCCGTTGCTGTTGCTGTTGTTCAAAAACCAGACAGTGTTTTAAGGTTTCCTCTTCTTGATTGTAATTTAGCTTTTGTTTATTATAATAATTATTGCTTAGATTTTGTCTGAAACATATCAAATTAAGTTTTTTTCTTTTTGCAGTGTGTGTGACAGCAAGAGAGAGTGAGAGAGAAGAAGAGTTGCTGTTTGGATTAAAATAAAATAAAAAAGAGTACCTTTTGTATATTTTTTTGCTGATAGAAATAGGAGAGAGAGAAGCGCGCATTTGTGTGTGTGTGTGGGTGTGTGTTTTTCATTTGAAAAGAGTGGGGGAGGAAAGAAAGTTACGAGAATAAAGACACTCGAGTGTTTAGCATTACCATAGATTTGCTGTGGATCGATAAATTTTTTTAATAAATATATAACCTTTTTAAATGTGTTTTATTTAAAAAAAATAATTTTAAATTAAAAAATTTAAACATACATTTAATTAAATACATTAAAAGTATATATTTAACTTGCTTCGCTCTAAGTTGAATAAGTTTTAATAATATATTTTTTGAATAAAAAATATAACTGTGAATCAAAAGATCGATACTTACATATATTAAAATATAATAATGATCATATGTGTTGATAAAAACAAGTAAAAACTCAAACTAATTTTTAATGTGGTAGAAAAATAAAATAATATTACAATTGCTACGGTGAAATATTATTTTTTTAGTGTTTGTATAATAATTTTTCAAATATATTAAAGATAAGAACAAAAAAAAATGTATAATAGACAAAGTTTTGAGTGATAAATATTCAAAGTTTAAAAATAAAAAATAATAATTTTTCCAAAAAAAATGTAAAGAAAAAAAAGAAAAGAAATATAAGAAGAAAAAAAAAATGATAAATAGGCCAAATATAAAATGATAAAAATACTAAATATAAACAAAAAACAATATGAGAAAAACATGTTTTTTAAAAACAAAAACCTGAAAATCACAATTTTGCTATTGTTATAGTGAAAAAATTGGCAAAATTTATAAATATGTCATTTCTATAGGAAAACACAATTTTTCCTTTTAGTGTATGTATAATAATATAGGGATATTTTTAAAAGTTTTTCCTGTAAGAAAATGTATAAAAATATTTATTTTTTTACATTAATATATTAAAATCATTAAAAAACATTAAAAAAATATTAATTTAATATTTTTTAAGTTAAATACACTTTTTAAACAATATCAAATATAGTTTCAAACATAAAAAAAAAATGGTGTCAATAATCTCTGTATAGTGTTTGTTCAGGGTTGAGGTAATTTTTGCAGTTATAGTTTAATAAAAAATATATTTTAAAAAATATTTTTAATTGTAATTTTTAAAAAATAAATTTAAAAAAATATATAATTAGTTAAAATTGATATGACATAAATTTTTGCATGCAAAATAAATAAAAAACAAGTTTATATAAATGAAAAACAAGTTATTTAAACTCTTCTAAAATCAATGTTTAAAATGCAATTATGCATATGATCCAGTACAAAAGACAAGTATATTATTTTAATTTTTATAAAATCAATATATATACGAGATGACTTGTCCGCGCGCTGCCGCAGGTTTATAAAACAAATGCACTTGATGGTGTTATAATTGTGAACCAGCGCTAGATAAGTAATATAAATTAAAGGTATGATGGAGCAAATATTTCATGAAGGAAAAAAAAGTTGTGTTGGTGATCAAAAACTTAGAGACTGAACAAAATGATTTGTAGCAATCTACAGTGTTTTGTGAGGAAAGATACAGTACTTTCGCCACATGATTTAGCTTTTCAGTTAATAAAAAGCAAAAACAAAAAACAAAGCTAAATTCTCTACCAACTTAATATTAAAAAAAAATCAACAAAGATAATTTTGGAAGAAAAAAAACCCATGAGAAAAAATGTTGCAGCAATTGACAATGTTTTGTGAGGAAAACTATAGCGCTTTTCCCAATAAAATAAACTAAAAAACTATTTAGAGAAATATTGTAGCAATCCACAGTGTTTTGTGAGAAAAATTATAACGCTTTCCTCATATGTTTTAGCTTTATTGTAATTATAATTCTTAACCAACTCAATATTAAAAAACAAATCGACAGAGATAATTTTGGAAAAAATCATAAAAAAATCACATGGAAAAACACTGCAACAATTCACAGTGTTTTAAAGAAAAAAATAACAAAACAAACACTAAAAAGAGGGAAAAAATCATGTTGGAAACACTGTAGCAATTCACAGTGTTTTGTGATGAAAGCTACAGTGCTTCCCCGCATGATTTAGCCTTATTTGTAATGACTTGTAATTGTAATTCACAAACAACTCAATATTAAAAAAATAAAATTAAAAAGGATAATTTGAAAAAAATTATAACAACAAAAAACTATGCGGAGAGACACTGTAGCAATCCACAATGTTTTATGAGCAAAGCTACAATATTTTCCCCACATGATTAAGCTTTATTACAAAGTTAAATTTTAACCAACTCAATATTTAAAAAAATAAAATCGACGAAAATGATTTTGGAAAAAAATATTACAAAAAAAAAAAGAAAACACAAAAGAAACTGGAAAAAAACCATGTGAGGAAAAACTGTATCAATCCATAGTGTTTTTTGAGGAAAAACTTATATTTACTTGTAATTACAATTTTTAACCAGCTTAATATTTAAAAAATAAAATTGACAAAGATAATTTTAGGGAAAAACATAACGAAAACAGAAAAAAAACCATGTGGGAAAAAACACTGCAGCAACCAACAGTAATTTTCGAGGAAAGTTAAAGTGTTTTCCTCATATATTGTAACTGTAATTTTTAACCAGCTCAATATTAAAAAATAAAATAAAAAAAGATAATTTTGGAGAAAATCATTAAAAAAAACCATGCGAAGAAACATTGTATCAATAAAAAATGTTTTAAAGAAAAAAATTACAAAACTAAATTCTCAATCAGCTCCATATTAAAAAAAACGAAAAATATAATTTTGAAAAATAAAGAAATAAAATAGAAAAACTATGTGGAAAAATATCGAAGCAATCCACAGTATTTTCAAGAAAAAAATTACAAAGCAAAAATTTTAACCTGGTTAATATTTAAAAAGTAAAATCAACAAAAATAATTTTGGAAAAAACAAAAGAAAAAATAAATGAAAAAAAAGAAAAATTAGGAAAGTTAAAAAAAAAAGTAATTTTGAAAAAGAAATTGAAAAAAAAACAAAAAAAAAAGGGAAAAGTTAGAAAAAAAAAGAAGAAAAGTTAGCAAAAAAAAAAAAGAAGCAGGGAAGAATCACCGTGGATTACTGTTGTAATCCACAGTGAAATGTGTGTGGGGAAACAGTGATTTCCCCACATCATTTAGAGTATGTTTTAATATAACTGGCATAAAAGGAATAAACTATTAAACTTGGCAAATGATTTTTCTCCATAATTAGATAAAACTACCGAACCATCTTGAAGATCTCCACTTGCAAATTACAATTTCTTTACCAGGTAACCAAATATTTATTTTAGGGCCAGATTAGTTGCTTTTTCTTTAACCTAGTGATTAGATTTGTGAGATTTAACATGGTCATTTTTAGGATGGAGTAATTTTATTTTTTTTCTTTTTCGGTAAATAAAATGGATGCACATTAAACATGGTTATTTTTTTTCTTTTTCCCACAGGTTCTGAAGTTAACGATTAGATAAGTCTCCAGTGGCCATCAATATTAGCAACAACAGGGCTCGAACCTGAGATTATTTGAGGAGCAAATCTCTTGATTTCAAATTCTTACCACCAGACCACCTACTAAATAGTTTAAAAGTTGCAAATATTACCACCGCTACCTCTTCTAATGATATTATTGGAAGAGGCAGCTTAGGTAGGGATAGTTAAATATTTAATCCTATAGCTTTTTTACTTAATGAAATGTAATTGAGTAAATAATAAATTGTAAGAGAAACTAAATGTCATATTGGTAAGTGAAAGAATTATTTTATTTTTATATTAATAGTGTTGGAGATATCTACTCTTAAGTTCCACGTAAGCTTGCGAACATTTTTTTTTTAGACATTTTCATATGCTTGCATATGGACTACGTAATTCAAAAAACCTAATGTATGAAATTATTGGTTCATTCTTGCTTATTGCATCATATTAATTAACATTAAACTAAAATTAAATTATAAAAACCTAAAGTTCGAGGAGAAGTTAACATGCAGTTAGATACATGTCATTATAATAGTATTATAATAATGCAATGATAAAATTGACCTTAAATTATAAAATCTTTAAACTAGACATGGTGTAAGAAAGTCATTCCATCATGGTATAGTTGTTATTTTCATATCTTTTAGCAATTGAATTGCCTTATCATTTTTTTTATAGTAAAATTACTTGGTTACTCCTAAATAAAATAAAAAATAAACTCACATTCATGGGCTTTTTAGTCTTTTATATTTTTTAAAGTAGTAAAATAACTCAAATTTTCCTAAACTCTCTTCAAGAGGCCTTTTCATCTTTTCTTCATGGTTTCTTTATTAATGTCAAATTAACTTAGGGTACTTTTGTATTTTAATAAATGTTTAATATTTTAAAAAAACTTTATTGAAAAGGATGTGCGAGGTCATTCAATCACCAAAAACTATCTTTCATGGTAGGGTTTGAAAGGTCTTGACACCCTTTCCATGATAGGTTGATATTTATTTGTCGTTTTTTATTGGGTTTTTTTTGCTAATTCTTTAAATTGATATTTTTTTATTCAATCATTTTATATTCGGAATAATTTTTAAAAACAATTTATAAAATTAGAATTCATTTTCAATTTCACCCCCTTTAATTTTTTTTAATCTTTAGAATTAAGTCCATATTATTTTGATTGTTGCCCTCCTTGATTTTTTTTTTGTCAAATTTGATCCTTGTTTTTTTTTCTTTTTGTTTTGGCAGATTTTTTAAATTGATATTTTTTTATTCCATCATTTAACGTTAAATTAGTTAAGAATTGAGCTTTTTGACTAAGCTCGAGTCTACTATTTTATGGGCTTCAAGTTTTAGAGATTACCTAAGGTTTGAGAGGTTTGCTCGGGTTTGCTTGTTTTTTTTTTTCCTTTCTTTAAGCTTATGTTTTTTAAGTTTCATCCTTCAACATTTATTCAATTGGAGACTAGACTTTGTTATTTTTATTTATTTGCTTTCTATAGGATTTTTCACTGATTTTGAAAATAACCAGAGTTTTCTCGATTCTTTTTATTTGTTGTTCTTTGTTAGATTTACTTTAGCTAATCAACATTAAAATTGTTAGGAATTGAACTTCTTAATTTAGTCCACATCTAGGATGTAATGGGTTGCAAGTTTGAAATCTTAGTCCAGGTTTCGAAGGCTCGCTTAGGTTTGCTTGGTTTATTTTTTGTTTCAATTTTTAAGCTGATGGTTTTTCAATTTCATCATTTAACATTTATATCATTAGCGATTAGACTATGTTCTTTTTTTATCTGTCTTCTATATAATATTTTATGAATTTTCAAAATGACTTGGGTTGTCTTAGGTCTTCTTATTTGTTGTTTTTTTGTTGGATTTACTTTGGCAAGTTTTCTAAATTGATATTTTTTTCATGATTTCATCCTTCACAATTGTATCGGTGGGGAATGAATTCTCTTTTTTGGTTCCATCCTTCAAGGTTAAGGTTTTTTGATATGAGGCTTTGTGATTTTCTCTGATTTTCTCTTTATTTGTTTATCACGATCTCATCACTTAGACCACGGGTTTTGTGAGTTGACCTGGGTTGGCTCAATTTTGTTAAAGTCACTCTTTTTTAAATTTAATATTTTTTGCACTCTGTCTTTAAGCATTAAGTTGTTTTACAATTGAGTTTTGTCATGTTTCTCAATTTGATTTCTATTCAACTGTCTCATTTGTATGATCTGGATCACAGAGTTTATTTTTTTTTAATTGACCCTCTTTTAAATTTCATCATTTAACAGTTGATTTGTTTGAGATTCGACTTTGGATTTTTTTTATTTATTTTCTTTCTATTTGCTTATCTTGTTTTCATGACTTGACTTGCATATTTGGCATGCTCGACTAGGTTGACCCATGTTTTTTTTTTAACTTTTTTCTTCCACTTTTGACTAGTTAGAATCTTAACTTCATTGCTTTTTTTAACCATTCTTTTTTTGCAAGTTCTCGTGATTCTTTTTTTTTTCTTTTAAGTTAGTTCATATATCAGTCTTTTTTCTCGATCAGGTATAAGCCTCCAAGTTGCATTTTTTTAAATTGCGTTGCTTTGACATTTTTTTTTTACCTATTAAAAACATTTTCTGGCCAACATTGCAAATCTAGTTGATATTAACAAAAAAGCTAAAACATAATTGTGTTTTACTATAAGTTTTCATGATTTTTTTTCTCTATTCATATGTATCATCTTTGCTACCATGTATTTCATTTTTTTTTTCTTCTTTCTTATATGATGTCTAAAAGTTTCTTGGATCTTCATTTTCTGTCTTCCCTCTTTATCTTATTTCTATTATCTAAAAAAATTATAATTGCATTTTGAAAATCACTTCTCTTTCACCAATTTATTTTCTTCCTTTTTCTCTTTTTTTTTTCTTTTGAAATTAGGTCTTTTTTTTAATCTCAAAACCAACCACCACCATCACCATCTCATTTCCTAGCCTACGAATCTTTCCTCACAAAACCAACCGAAAATCGAGTTTTCTAATCCTTTAGTTTTTTTTTTAGTTAGTTATAGGGTTTTGAATTCGAGAAATGACGAGAAATTATGTATATATTTTTTTAGAAAATCAGGCTATATCCTTTTTATCTTCAAGTTTTTGCATACTTCATTGTTGTCGAGTTCTTTATATTCTTTAAAAACTAGTTGCGGCATTAAGTTAAAAAAAAAGGAAATTATTTACAATCTTGATTAAAAAAGTCATATAAAAATAGAAGAACAAAGAAAATCTAAATTTTAAGGACACTAGAAAACTTTTTGATATTGTTGGCATGATGCACACGGCTAATCAGGGGGCGGTTTTTTCAAAAGGTTAAATGATTTGTTAAACTCCTTTATGATAAAGCAAGCAACACCATACTTAGGGGCATGATCAAGCTTAATACACAATGAGATCAATAATCATCATGAATAGTCCAGGACAAGAACTTACATTCAAATAAAGGATTGTCATACGGTAAACTCGAATGAGTCGGTGAATCAGAGGATTAAGAAGGCTTTCAATAGCAAGCAAAGACACCTTATGACGATGAAGAATCGAAGATGAGGGCCATATTTTAAATCAGGTAAGGATGCATGCATGTCATCTAACCCTAAAGCATTGCATAAGTGTGTTTTAAAATTTTACAAGAAAAACCAACAATGAAATCAAAGTTGACAAAAAAAATAATCCTTGATCTATGATAACAAGGAATCTCAATTGTAACCTTTCAATCAAAAAAAGGAGAGAAACCCTTCCATTAGGAATTTCTCCAATCTTTGGCATCGAGGAATGTCAAAATGTTCAAACCTCACAATTAGAAAGTATCATATGTCAACCCTACAATCAAAGTGTTTCAAATTTAATCAAAATGCCTTTGGATAGTTCTAGTTGAAGGAAATCATTGAAATACATGATTTTCAGGTCCATTGAGTTGAAAATAAAAGTCGAGAAGATAATAAGACTCTTCCACATACAGTGCCTTTGTTTATTCTCTATTGTCCAGCCACAAAAAAAAAAAAAAACAACAACAACAACATGACAACCCATCCATTCATCTACCAACATTAACCTTGAACCTACTAATTGCTCACCCTCCTTATGATCTCTCTTTTGTCCACCAAACAACATTAGAAAAACTAATTAATACCCCCACCATCACCAGCAACCTTCAACCTCCAGCCAAGAGACCCATAAAAATCCTAAACCC
>Ga0307517_10007329_pt1 | contig 16108 bp, 5 predicted proteins | sample 23_EM_MG_FD_194515 | JGI IMG/M metagenome (GOLD analysis project Ga0307517, IMG submission 194515) | Populus trichocarpa ectomycorrhiza microbial communities from riparian zone in the Pacific Northwest, United States - 23_EM | ecosystem: Host-associated > Plants > Roots > Unclassified | place... | reverse complement strand
ATTAATTAAAAGAATGAAACGATTGGATAATCAAAAAATTTCTTTGTTGTTTTGTTCTTTATTTTAGCATTGTGATAATTATTAGCAGATGAAGACTCGAAAAAAACAAGAAGAGGTATAATTAGCAGCTGCGTGATCACATGAATAATCTACTTTTATTTTTATTTTTAGGTGTTTTTTTTTTAATATTTTAGCTTTAAAAAATATATTAAATTAATATTTTTTTTGTGTTTTTTTGATAGTTTTGATGTGCAGATATCAAAAATAAAAAAAAATCTAATTTTTTTATTTAAATATATTTTCAAACAAAAACTATTTAAAAAACATTATACACACACCACAATATAAAACACACCTACCTAAATAAAGGGTTGAAGTTTTTTTAAATAATAAAAAAAAGCTCATGACCATCCAATTACGGAACTGTTCATGGAAAGAGTGTGTGTATAATGCTTATTTGGATGGTTCTTGTTGAGGGGTTTTTCACAAATCAACACATCCTTTTCCTTTTCAATCTTTAGAAAAATATTTTTTGTTGTATTTTTTTATCATGATTTTTTTCTTCTAATTTCACCTACATAATATCATTGATTTCCACCAATATATTTTAATTAGTCAATAGATTTCTAGAAGGGAAAAAAAAACAATTTCTTAGCCCGTGTTGATTTTGTGTCATCAAGTTATGCTACACCTTGCTCTCTTTACCATTTCTGCAATGTAATTACACCCAATCTAGCTAAAGGCACTCCAATCTACCCCAATTGATAAGAGAGAGTTGTACTAGCATTGTTAAAACTAGTTTTAAGCAGAGGATCTTTCTGAAATGAAAACGGTGAACTTACTGTGTTATATGAGCCCATACTGTCCATTTACAGAAGGCAATTGGGCTAGATTATCAATGGGCCACTTCAATCCAAGCCAATAGAAACATAAGTGGATCTAAGAAAAGGTTCAATTTGGTTGAGTCCATTTTACTATACAGGTGGGCTCTAACTAGTCTAGGCCCAAAACAATGAGCTCGCATCCCAGAGCCCAACAACCGCACACAACTAGTATGCTCTCTCCCGTCATTTTGTATTTTCTTACTCAGGTCAAGATTCAAGAGCCTGCTAAACGCTTCATAACCCGACAAGAATGGAGGTGCTTGCTGCTCGGTATTAATTAGGGTGATTATTTTCGGTTCGGTTTAATTTTTATCAAAAAAAATAATCAAATTGGTTTTTTTAAAAAAAACTGAAACCGGTTCAAACCGACCAGTTTTGGTTTGGTTTTTTTAGAACAAAAACCAGTTCAAACCGACCGATTCTGGTTTGGCTTGGTTTTTTCAGTTTGGCTCGGTTTTTTCTGGTTATTTTCGTGGCTTTTTCTTCGTACATTTTTTTTTAATGGTTGTAAAGCATTATTCCTCGAAAAAATATAATCACTCATAAAAAAATGTTAACTGAAAAAAATGCTTTTGTAATGGTAATTACTCACAACAAGCAGCATTCTACTATCAGTGTTATTGGTTCTGATTGAAGTAGTTGGTCGAGGATTTAGTAATGTTTAGCTAATTTTGAAACGTCTTACTTAAAGATGATCGATTCCCTCGGTAGGATACTTCCTCCAATCTCTTTCAATTATATTAATTAATGGCAGAGGATGCCAGTTAATGCATACGATGATGATGATGTGTGTGTGTGTGTGTGTGTGTGTGTGTGTGTGTGAGAGAGAGAGAGAGAGAGAGAGAGAGAGAGAGAGAGAGAGAGATTAATACATACAATGATCGCAGATAGTAGTAGCCAGCAACAAATTTACTCCTGATACGTTTTCAGGAAATAGCATCTGGTTTTGATGTTTTGTGTACTGGGTTTTGCCCTGGTACGGAAAAGTTGATTCTTCACGTGATGTTTTATGCTCATCTCCTTGTGAAAAAATGAACGGCAGAAAAATAATAATTAAGAAGCTTCTATAAAGAGCTTTAAGGCACAGGCAGTTTCTCTTGCATTAGCTATCGAGCTAGTACAGTCTTGTACACCATTGAGCAGAGCAAAGTACTCTAGCTATGTCTATGGAGTCCTTTAGTAGCCTGCTCAATCAAGCAAGGCCATATTTGCTTGTGATTTGGTGCAATGTGGCTACTCAGTAATGTCTATACCAGTCAAGCTTGACTTGAATCAAGGGTTGAAGCCACAAGTATTGGTAGCCTACATAATGGCTGTTGCCTCTATTCTCATTGCTCCTTTTGCGCGTCTTAGAAAGGTCTCGTTGATGTCTTTCTCTAAATGTATTTTCATGTGACTAATTAGCATAATCTAATTATAATCATCCTGGTTTAATAGTTCTGAACAGGAATTCAAGGCCAAAGATGACTCTGTGGACATTCTCCAAGATAAACTTACTAAGCTACTTTGAGTAATGACAATCAAATTAGTAAACTACAGGATGTATTTATTTATCATCTCTAAACATTCTTTATAGAACTTATGCAGTTGCTGACATAATTCTGGTATCTGTTACCTTTACAAGGCCAGTTCTTGATTGTTCCACAATCAGCTGAAAATCACCTCCGCCACCTTTCGTGTTTGCCGTGTGCAATATTCTTCCTGCCATGACATTTGGAATGGCTTGCATCTTCAGGTAACCTTCAATACACATCTGTGCATTAGTTAGTAGTATGAGTTAGTGATTGATCTAAGACTATGAAGGCAAGGCTGATTTACAGGTTTGAGGAGGTGGATATTACGAGGCTGCACGCTCAGTCAAAGGTGGTTGGGACACTGGTAAACATTGGAGGAGCAACGCTACTCACATTTGCTCACAGAAGGGAATTTTTGTCGCTGTCAATCTGCACCCAGTGCACACATCCAAGATCATTTGAAGGGTGCTGTTAAGATTGTTTGGGTGTATGAGCTGGCCAAGTTTCATTATTATTAAGTAAAAACTCATCAAAATTCAAAACTATGATGGCTGTAGTTATACCATCGTGAGCCTATAATTAATAAAATAAATAACTACGAGCAAAATTCAATTAATTACTGAGTGCTTACAATGCTTTCAATATTACTTCCCTAAAGGCAATGGTTCCAAAATCGTACCCAGCTAAGCTCCCCCTTGCTGCTTTAATGTGCATAATGGGCACAGAGGAAAAAGCATACCAACCTTTGCGGTGGAACGAGCTAACACTGCAATCTGGTCTATATACTTGGATGTCAGACTTTTAGCTGCTTTCTATGGTGTAAGAAATTCTAAGTTGGAGCAAAATCATCTTCAAAATCTAAATAATTTGGTGTAATATTTATGCATCATACCATGCCCCTCCAAGGATTAAACTTAAAGCAGCATCACTCCCTTGATCAATTCCATGCTTTCCAGGCAGGGAATACTCTCAGGAGACTGCTTATTACATTCTCGGATTATTGGCCAAGGAAAGGGGTCCAGTATTTCTGTGTGCTTCTAATCCTCTAAGCATGGTTATGGTTGCAATTCTGGGGTCTTTCATCTTCAAAGAGAAATGGTACGTTGGCGGGTATGCAAGGATAAAACTACAAACATCAAACCATTTGCGCAAACAGCCAGGACAGAAGGAAATGTACGGACTTCTAATCATGACTTGGTTGCAGGAATGCTAATGTGGCAGGACCCAAAGGGCCACAGATGAACCTGTTTTAAGGAACCTAACCAAATTAGGTATACTCAAGGAATCTGAGTTTTCTAGGCAAGCTCCATGTAAGCAGTAAACCTAATACCCTATAGACATATGGTTACTAATGTATCTAATTCCGCCATGGCTTCATTGTTCAAGAGGTATAACTTCTGATGGAAGTTAAGATAGCAATTGACCTCAACAATAACAGGTTTCCCAGAATGATTACTAAGATTTTTGCTACAATAAAATGTTAAAACCTAAACAAAATAGAGACAGACCTTCAAATTTTTTAATGAGCAAAACTAAGCAAAAGTGTTTTTTTCCCCCAATAAACAACCATATGGAACTGATTTATAGATAGATCTAGAGCAGTCTGAACAATCAACCTGTGCTTTACCACCAGAACTAGAATAAAACCACAGGTGCTCGTGTGATGGAAGCAAAAAACAGTGGACTGCTGCTTCCATCATGAGTCAGCCAGTAGACCTTTGCCCTTTGCCTATGTAATGCTATTCCTCAACCACGAATTGTTATTCTCAATCACTTCAATGAAACCGCATGCAACAAAACTGGACCTAAATTGGACAGATGCCTACTTTTAACTGGAAAAGCCAAAGGTCAAAACAGGAATATAGCTCAGTCTACTCCACTGCACAAGTGAGCTTAGATTAGTCCAAGCACGAGTACGCATGTGTCCTATAACACTTGCACGTGGCTGTTTCATCTATGTTAAGAAACAAGGTTTGGAACTTTGGACAAGAATATCCATGTGGTGATGCAAAGTAGGGACTTGCGTTCAATCTTCAACTAATAGGACATGGTGTATGTCAATAGCTACAGGCATTGTCAAAATCCTTGGAGTTCTACACATCTCCATAAAGTTCATTTACTCCATCCTATATTTGCAACCAAGCCTCTATAGAGCACGGCGTGAGGTATAAAGACGCTTGTTGCACAACTTCATCAACTAACATGCAGAAAGCACCTCTAGCCCGTCATGAATGCACAAACACAGTAGTCTACCAATAACAGAATAAGTCCAAAACAAAAACTTAAATTCTTATAGCGAAAGGATAAAAAAGTTGAAGAAACATTCCTCCTCTCAAAATTATTAGAAATCCCAAAACAAGTCTATAATTACCAGAGAAATATGCTTCTATGGACAGAACACATACCACCTCACTTATTCTAAAAGCAGGGTCTTCATCTCAAGATGGTAGAGTGACTTCCTCCTTTCCATAGATGCGCTGAAGTTCACGGGTGGCAGCTTCATATGATGCTGACGAGAAGAGAAGAAAATTTGATGAGAGAGAATAAATAACTAATATTTATCTCTTGTATTTGTGTAAGGCAGTCACATAAACTCATCTAAAACTACTCCTTACCTTTCCAGCTAAGGAAATTCTTCTGATTAATAGCAGATCCAGTAACAGTTTCGATCGCATTGAACAGCATCTCCTGAGGAGTGTTCTTCAGTTCTTGAACAACAGCATAGATGGTCTTCCCGTTCTCAAAGTAAATATGGTTATTGGGATGCTTGGTCTTGCAGTTAGCATGTCGCTCAAATTCATATGCATTCAAAACCTGCACGGCGCATCCCAAGTCATGAAATAGTTTTGAACATTTCATTAGTTCTGTTTCAAGACACTAGACTATATTTAGAGTTGCCTACCTTATTGCCACATACTTTGCAACTACATAAATACCCAGTCCCTTTTATAGTTCCTCTAAGAGTTTTCTGCCAAGATGAAGGTTATGCATTTTAATGTGGGAACCATAATCAGTAAGAAATATTTATCATTCCTAAATATATATTGACATCTCAAGCATAATATTTCAATCTCACCTCCCTCGACCAGGAAACATATTTCACAGGAACCCCGTCAAGCAAGCCAGTTGATAGCAAGCTCTTGACATTTGAGGGGAAGTTGTTAGGAGGGATCTTCTTAGATGTCTTCAGCTCTTTATTCTTGGATGCAGAATCAATTGTTGTCTTTGGCTCTTTATTCTTGGGGGCTGCATTGATTGATGTCTTTGGCTCTTTACCCTTGGTGTCAGTATCAGTTTTGGAATTAGCTTCCAGACAACTATTTAATTGTGTATTTGCAATGACCTTTGATGCAGTATTGGTATTCAATTGTGGATCAACATTTGTCTGAGGCAAATTGTTCTGAACCGGTACTTCTGAAGTTTGAGCGCTGTTCTGATTGCTCACTAGCAGGTCATAGCCTCTAATAACATTGCCAGACATATTTGTCTCAGGTTCATCATGAAAGCTTTGAAAAGAAATGGAATTGTTGTCACCCTTGTTGTAGTTGTGACCAATGGATAGAATACCAGAATTCCCTTTGTCCTGGGCAGGAGTCATGGATGCGATATCAATATCTGCCTTGTCATATATTGGACCGTTTGATATGACATTATCCCCTCCCTTGCTAAATGAGGAACCCATCAAAATGAAATTTTCACTCGTTTTATCATAGGAGGGTCCCATTGAAATGAAACTCTCATGTCCCTTATTGTAGGAGAGAGCCATTGATATGAAATGGTTATCTTCCTTGTCATAAGATGGACCCATTGTTATGAAATTGGCATCCTTCTTGTCAAACGGCTGACCCATTGATAAGATACTCTCATCTCCCTTGTTATAACCCTGGCCCATTGATATGAAATTGTCATCATCCTTGTTAAATGCATGACCCATTGAAATGAAACTGCCATCTGCCTTGCTGAATGTGGGGCTGATTGAGATGGTATTCTCATCCCCATTGTTATAAGTAGAGCCCAAAGAGATGGCATTGCTCTCCCTCTTATTATAGGCAGTACCCATTGAAATTATATTGTCATCTCCTCTACTATAGGAGTGCCCCACAGATGAAGAAATGTCATTGCTTGAGTCTCTAACTTGATTGACTCTCACTTTTCTGAGGCCACCAAAACTAATAGATGCAGGGGGATCTTCAACGTTATGAGACATAGACAAACCCATCGAGCAATTGCTGCCATATAGGTCATTGAAATCCTTTCTTTCCATGTTCATATTTCCATTGCTGGCAGAAGGCACGTTGCTACCACTGTTAATCCGCAATGGTTCAAACCCAAACAGACGGTCATTAAATTGCCCTGAAACCGACTGGAAGCAGGAAGTGTTATTCCATGGAGAAATGTTCATGTGCGACATTCCCATTACTGGCCTGTTGTTGCTAGATGGTTCAACTGCTTGTTTCTTGTTACTGAACAATTCAGGTCCAGTGCTATCCATAAGCCACTGATGACCACGCTTTGGTTCCATTCTTGAGGAATTATCGAAACCTATATCTCCATCAGTTAAACACACCACATCTCTGGTCATCCAAAAGCTTTTCTGCTGGAAAGACTGCCAAAAAACAAGAGCCGTCCAAGTTACAATCATATATCAACAGGACTAGAGAAGAACAGAAATTGAGGATTCAATATTCCAAAAATGCATTGCAGAGGGTAAAGGGACATGAAATAATGCCAAACAAACAACTAAAGGCAGATGCGGATTAATCAATAGAAACTTTCAAAAAATAAAAAAGCATGCACTCCATAATGTGTTAAATTCTTAAATTTATAGATCCTCTATTCTTTGGAGTTAAACACATCAATCAATAGCCATTTCAAAATACAAGCATGCAGTCCATAATGTTAAATTCTTAGATTCATAGATCCTTTCTACTTTGCTTTTAGCTCCCAAATAATCAAAGAAAAAAGAGGTCTTTTAGAAGTTCTCTCAATCTGATACATATAAAATGGGTAGAGGGCATTGACAGAAGTGAGAACTCTGACAAGGTGCCCAAAAGTAGTAGTTGTTATGAAACTTCTTGACAAATCTTTCAAGATAAGAGCTGTCCAGATTTGGTGAGCCACATCTTAGAGCCTAAATCTAACACTATTACTAGATGCCCAGATAACACAGAGGGTGCCTTCTTCGGAGACAAAGAAGTCAACTTGCAGTGAACATGGTACGCAATTTAAGACCTCAAGGCCAATTTCATGCCGTTTCAAAAATACTTTCTAAAGCTTTCCCATTTTTCCCTTTGGTCATATTCAATGTTCAACTCTGCTTGGTTTGTTAAGTAAATAATGGATTACAATCATCATAAGCACATTAATGCATATAAACTAGAAGAACTAAATTTAAAAGGTGAATATAGTAGGCAATGAAATTTTAGATCCACAAATTTTTTCAAAGTTAACCTACATAAGATAAGATTCAGCAGCCCTGCTAATATTATGGATCTTCCAGACGACTTTCAAATGATAGAACTTTATATCACAACTTTTCTCAAATCCTCACCTGAATGCTCAAATGACCAAAGGAAAATATCCTTGGCCGATTGAAGTGGTAAAATTAAACAAGAAAACGAACTGATTTCCAAGCAAGGAACTAAGTGCATGAGCTGACTGTCAATGCTTAATTAATGTAATCATTCTTTCTTAAATATTAACTTATTTCTTAAGTAGGCATGACAGGAAAAGGTCCAGCCATGATGAAAGAAAAGGTACATTTTTTTTTCAAACATCAACAATAAGCCAAGTCAAAAGCAAGTTTCTAAGCATGAACCAGGCAGAGTATATGACAATAAAAAAAGTGGGTAACACAACTTGGATCCATCAATAATCTTTTGAGCATACTTCAAATTCTATAATCAGCTAGCGTGTTATTTTATTCCATTGACAGGCACCATATACACGGATAATAGGCCTAGTTTGTAAAGTTGGCAAACAGCCAACTTAGATTGAATATGTTCTATCAACCACAACAATGTTATCATGGTGAGTACTTTAAACTAGTGCATGTTGTATTAAACTCGCCATCTTCATTCCCAAACTTCTGATGAAATCTAGATTTGGAAACCAAGAAACAATGATTCACAAGCTCAAAACTTTCTCTATAATCTCATGTCCTTGCATATGCCTGGGGCATGCATTACCACATATAAGACAAGGCAATCTTTTGCTCATGAGAGGACTTCTTAGGCTTTCATAAGTATTTGTTTTTAATGTAGCTCAATGGCAGGTTGTGTTTATACCTTTTGCTAATCCTACAAATGAATGGTATCCCTTTGGTGATAGTTTTTTAAGATTCGTTCACTTCCAAGTTATTTGGAAAAAAAAATACAAGGAAGGAGAGGGATCCACATAAACCTCAGAGAGGTTTGTAGGGAATCACAACAACTCACGAAGATGAAATTCCACATTGAACCCAATAATACTTGAGGCATGGTGTTAAATTATTGTCCTGATTCCATGCACGACCAAGAATGAAAATACAAATTGCAATGGTGTGGGTCTAAACAACTTGTCCATGCCATTGTACCATGCTACATAAACGCTCTTACGTATTAATAGTCAGAAAATACTCTACGTAATAGTAACAGCCAACATAAATCATAACTCTTAAGTTAAAAGTAGATGGATTTAGGCCAACTAACAACCAACTACACTAATTTCAATGAGAAATATTTAGAATTTGGAAAGGAAATCAAGTAAACTATTAAAAAAAAGAAGCCTTGCAAGTAAAAGAGACGGGGACATTCCATCTTGGGGAGGAAAGTGCTTTGGCAAGTCGGGTAGCAGGATTAAGAAGGAAGGAATGAGCATGCTGAATGGATGGCCCAAAAGGATTCCATTAAGCAAAGATATTTATTAATTTAGTTGATGATTTATTTGGAAAGTGCTAAAAGTACAATTGGCAATTTTCAATATTGATTTATTTTTCTTATCCTACAGACTATATAGACTAGGTTGGTGCCTTTAGTACATATTCTCTTTACATTCCAAAAAATGTGTCAATTTAATTTATTTTTTTCTATGCACCTTTTTCTCACTTGAATTTCGGTTTAGTTTTTATTTGCTATTTTGTTTACATCTTTTTTTTCTCAAGAATTTTAACTGCTCACTGAGTTTTGTTTTGCATTTCCCTCATTTTGTTTGAAAGTCTCAAAAGTGATCATAATTGGATTCAAACTACATATATTATTGGTAAGTTACCACTAATAACCAATCACCCTATCACCATCCACCACCATCTATGACACCATTGGGTATTAACAATGATTGATTGTCAATCACCATGTTGGTCGATGACCACGTTCAACTATTGATGAGGCAATTGAATATTGGCCAATTGGAATTTGAAAGTCATTGACAAGATTGTTGAAGTTGTTGAAAGTCATTTATTGTAAATCAATTATCTAGCACTTACAATTATAGGTTGTCAATGACTACAAATACATTCTCAAAGTTGCTAGTTTGTGATGTTTTTAATTTTGTTCCAAATTGGATACCATTTCTTTAGGGATGAAAACCAAAAACAAGATTCATCAAAAAAAGAACAATTGAAAGATATAATAAACTACCTTTTATGCAATGTGCCAAATACAAATGTATTCCATAAGCATTTAAAATTTATGTGGTGGCCAAAAGGTGTGTAGGAAAACCTTCATGTGCATTTACTTATAGCAATTACCCTTCAAATATGCAACCAACACTCGCAACCAATGAGCACCTATAGGGTTTGAGAGTTTGCGTGTGCAAATGGGACTCACCATCGATGTGCACATCTGTAGTGTACACGAGAATCACTTTGAAGGTGGGCGACACCAATAAGTGCAGGTAGTACTACCTATTTTTCCTTTAAGATTGGAAAAAGATTTGTTATAAAACCTTTATGAGCATCGGAATGACTTTCCTTATAAAAAGAGCACGTTCTATTATGCGTCATGCATCTCATGTTGTGGAGGTAGATGAGAAATATTAAATACATGTTAAAATCAACTTTTCTTTCGGAAATAAGGGATATATTTGGGAAACTAGTATTTGATATGAGTAGAACAAAAAATTATGCGCATGACACAAAATACATCACCGTAATGGATCCATTAATGCCACGATTTCTAAACAAGTGATTTTTACAAAATGTAACCACTGATAGTTGGCATTATAGTTAGCAAGGACATAAAAGCCCATACAAGTTAGAGGTCGAAGACTTCTAGTAATAAGTTATATGAGATGAAATCTTTTTAGACCTCTTCAATAATGTTACTCCAAAGAAGAATCTATAGGAAGTTGGATTGCTATGAAAGTTTCTATTCTTGTACAAATGAGAATCCTAGCATATCGATGCTACATATAAATGAGATGACGAAGCAATGAGCCTCTCTCTTTATTGAAAGATCACTAGAGAAACTTTATGACCATGTACTTCCATGATGTTGATTTTCAGTTGGTTCTTGAGTTGTTGCTCAATAGATGGAAATGAACTATGCTCATAATGAAGAAGAATTTTAGTGATTTTGATGGAATAGACCTTTAATATCATGAAGCTCCCCACCCCTATTCCTAATGTTGGCAAGTAGCCTTAAACCCTCATGCTTTGTTGACAAACTTATAGCCCACCTACCACCTTTTGGGATGCTCCTTTGAGATTGGCGGGTTTTTTTTTCAAGGAAAGGTTAGGCATGGGCTCCCAAAAGTCATCAACAAGACACAAAAGGCCATGGTATTGGCCTAACAAGCCCGTAAGAATTATACTGGCAACTCTTCAAGGGTGTTGGCCAGATAAAGACCTAGCAAGCGTACACCTAAAAACCCTTCAACAATGGCACAAGCTTCATGTGCTTGAGATTACTTGAAACTATTTAAGGATCTTTTTCCTATGTGTTTGATTTGTCTCTTTTAAGAGGAGTTCTTCAATAAAAAAATATTTTAGGTTTTAGTTTCCTTTTCGTGCTTTTTCCCATGTACCATGTTTACTATGATTTTATTATTGGATGATTAATTTATTATTTATTACGGTAACAAAAAAGCAAATGTAAGTTTAAATACATTTAAATTAAATGACTAACATTCTTAACATTTCTATGATGGGACGTTAAGTTTGAATTGACCAATGTAGCTTGCCTAACTTAATTCTCATGTGTGTAGAAGTAGATGGATGAAATTCACAATGAAAGGACATAGTTGAGTAACCATGAAATAAATGCTCTTTCAGGCTCTATTGAAAACGTCAAGGCTCAAGAAAAGGTACAGAAATAAATGTGTGAATGTTGCCCTTAGCTGCACATTGAACAATTTGAATTTTAATCATATCAGGAAGGTAAATCCATGTTTAAACAAATGACAAGTTCAAAAACAGATTTGTCATTCCATTCAACTCTAAGCAACGCAATTCGTTCTTCCTACACCATTGCTCACTCCATCCTCCTTTTAGCACTTGCTCTAACCTTATATGGTTACAAATTGCAGTCAGCATTGCAGCAAGTATATAGGATTCCAAAAGGGGCTGACACTCTCCTCGAACTTCTCTTTATAGGTTTCATTGTAGCTGAATAGTTTTTCCAGTGAACTATGCCCTTGGTTGAGCCATGAGCCTTTAAATTAGTTCTTCGCTGAGACAAATCAACGTCCATCCTTGCAAATTGAAGACAACTTCCATGCAGGAGAATTGATGAACATTGCATATGTTTGAATGTTGGAAATCAAATATTAAGACTTCCAAAGGCACAGGTCACACAATCTTGAAGACATTTAAAGTGGAACGAGGTTGGACTATAGAACTTGTAAGTTCTCAACTAAAATGGCCTTGTGAGGAAGTAGAAATAAGCATTGATTTGGGATAAAGGTTCTCATATATGGTTGTTTCTGACTATATCAGGAGTCTTAATTTTATTAGGAAGGAATAAAGGTTCTCATATATGGAAATTTCTGACTATATCAGGAGACATAATTTTATTAGGAAGGAATATACCTAATATCAGTCAAGTGAGTATCTTCAATGGATTCCCTCGCTTGAAAAGATTTGTTTCTTTGTTAAAAAATATGTCTCGTTAATTACTAAGATAATTCTCACAGAGAACTTTTTCTAAATGACGAGGAATCCCACTTAAGATAAGAAACCCTCAGGCACCTAAATGCTACAAATGCATTAGGTGAGTCCATGGGTCCGAAACCAGGTCAACAATGTGGAGAGCAGAGCACACTCACTTGTCAGCTCAGATCACTCCAGATTTCCCAGCTATATTCTTCTCTAAAGCTCCGATCTCTAGCTCCGTTTGAGCCCTTAACCACTCCTATCTTATCTTAATGTGATAAGAACACGATAGCCCTCATGTCTTTGTTTAGTAAAGGCAAAGCAAAATTAAGGATAATATAATCCTCCTCCTCTACTTCACTCCACAAAATTGTAGTAGTAAATGAAGTTACAATAAAACTATCTCCAAATGTGGATCAGCATGGCTGGATATACTTAAAGAATTTGCAATACAGAAACACACACAAAATAAACAAAGAAAGATAGCATTCAAATACAGTAAAGGATCTGGCAAGCAGATATGAAAATAAGTAACAAAATTTAATACCAAATAGCCAAACAACAATCACAAAACATATAAACACTTGAAAAACCATAATCAATCACCATATCTAAGCGAAACCAAACTTTGAACATAACATTTTCAATAAAACAAACAAAAACTTGAATAGAAAATTCCAAGCCTACCATTTTTTGCCGTTAGCCAAGTTCACAGAGACTCGCCGAATCAAGACTAAAACCAACTCACAAAACTCGTTCTCAGGTGATCTCCACTCGAAACTCGAAGTTCTACTTTCACTAACACACGCCACTCTTTACTACGCCGTTTCGCTCATTCACGCCATTGATCACGATCAAGCTCAGATAATCTGCAGCACAAACTCAAACGCCAAAACCTAACCGTTTTAAATTAACAAACCATGAAAATCAAACTTCGATCATGCATAGCATTCATTTAAGACCGTTTAGAGAGAAAACATTGAACAATTATAGTGAGACAAACAAGCTCAAAATTATCAAAACTGTAATCATCAAAGTTCAAAATCCACTCGCACTAAGTACACACAGCACGAAAGGCATGCATAGTGACGGTCACTACACATGAAAACTGAGAAATACGTGTGAGACTGGTAGCGTACCTTTAGCCTGAAAGATCGCCGGAGAAACTCCCGGCAACTGCAAGAGTGAGTGAGTGTTTTTTTTTCTTTTTTCAGGAGAGAGAATTAAAATAGAAAATTACTTATGTCAGCTTGGTTTTTAACTACGAGGAGAAACATAACTAATGCCGGGTGGTCTAGGATCTTATCCGTACACGTGGAACGATGGAGCTGGAATCAACGGCTTGATTTACTATAAAGGCTTTGGACCGCTAAAACGAATTGCCATATACGGAAGAGCCTTATATGGCAACGTGCAGGAGAGGAGCCTTTCACTCTTGTTGTAAAAAGTAAGTGCAGCGCAACGCAAGATAGGTATACCACTTGTCAGTTTTCTATTGATTACAAGGTGTTCTGGTAATGTGTTTCACAGTGAGAAGGTAGGGGTCTAGTGGTTTGGGTCTATGGTAAGAATTATGAGTTTCTTAAACTAGTAAAGCACATTGGTTGAAGAGAATTGTTGTCAATTTGTACTCAGTGTTTTGTGTTTTCTTGTCTCCTAGGGGGTAAAATATAAGTTTTGCCATGTTTAGAAAATTGGCGAGGGGGCATTGTGGTAAAATAGGGTGTAATCAGTATGGCTAGTCCATGGGCCTAAATTTGGTAAAAATGAGGGGTCTGGATTTGTTTTAAATATGCTCTAGATTAACTTTGGCAAGTACAATCACCATTATTAGTGAGGTAATTTAATGGCCTAGCCTTTATTTAGATAGTTATTTATGGTGAGAGTAAAATTTGGCACCAAGAGGCTCACATGCTGGATATACTCAAAGTTGTGGGCACACCCACCTCAAGCATAGTAATTAATTATTTTTAATGTATCAAATCTACGCACAATAAATGTGTTTTTGAGATTATTTAATAAAAATATTAGTCTTAATTGGTAAACAAAATAACTTAAAGATAACCCCTTTTAAGAAAACAAAATCTCGTGTGTTGAAATGAGCCCGTACTAGGCAATGACACGAGGACAATGCGTGTCTTCCTGAATAATTGAGTTCGTGTCATTTTATCTGTTTATTTTATTTAATGAATGTATGTTCATATGAAGAGACTACTATTATGAGCACATTATTTTACCACCTCTGTTTTCTTTCATTTTTTAGGCAACCTATGTAATTCCGACGTATAGATATGATTTGTTTAGATGTAATATTTTCGAAGGATTTTTTTTTATATGACTGGAGGATCTATTAGTGTTAGGATTTTCATATTATTTACATAATAATTTAAAAAAATATTAAAACTTGAATATAAATTTATAATAGTGTTTAAGCATTATATTAAAACTAAAAAGTAAATGAATTTTATAATTTTTTTAAGAATGCCAAGAAAAACGAAGGAAAAAAAAAGAATCAAGCCCAATGTCTGCCCCACAGTCGGAAGCCAGGTATGCATAAGCCTGATTCTGTTGTTTTTTCCTTTTCCATCAAGGACATGTCATCCGTTGGAAAATAACGTTGTCAGTGGAATTCAAATCTGTGATCTCGTGGCTTTTTCTCATTGATCAAATTTATAAAATGATTTATCAAAAATCCGTTCAGTTACATTTCAAATCTTATCATTCTTTTTTTTTTTTTATTAACATGAATATTTGAATCAGCTTGCACGTATCTTGATTAATCCTATAAATTTTTCATAACCAGCATATTTAAGGAACGTTTAGGAACGTGACTGTGGCTGCGTTCTCAAAAAATTTAATTTTTTTTTTTACTAAAATTTAATATGGTTTGTATGTTTTGGATCGTTTTGATGTGCTGATGTTAAAAATAATTTTTAAAAAATAAAAAAATATCATTGACATGCATTTTGGCACGAAAAGTTATTTGAAAAGCACATACAACCACACTGCCAAACATGATCTAAATAAAAAAAATATAACAATAAATAGTTAAGTTATTGCTGTTTTTTTACAAATAATGTACATTCATCTCGAATTTAATGATATAAATTCAACGAACAGAACCAAACATAAAGAATTTTGAATAATAATTAGCTTGACTAGTAAAATGTTGCGTAGATTTACTGCGAAGTGCCTACTGCCACGAAGCAGTATAAGTTATTCAAATCTGTTGGAAAATGTCATCTGTTGGAAAATAACGTTGTCAATGGAATTTAAATCTGTGATCTCGTGGCTTCTTCTCAAGTGTTACCAACCAAGCTACAACATTAAATTGTTATGGACCAATTTATAAAATGATTTATAAAAAAATCAGTCACATTTCAAATCCCATCGTCTATCAAAATTTTTTATTATTAATGTAGGTGTTCGAGCTAACTTGTACGCACCTTGACTAATCCCACGAGTCCTGAAGTTAATGACCATGTAAGTCTCCAATAACCATCGTATTAGCAACCACATGACTCAAACTTGAGATCACAAGAGAACAAATCTCTTGATCCTAAATTTTTACCACTTGACCATCTACTTAATGATTATCCTCCATTAAATTTGAGTTCCATTAAACCAAGTAAGAGAAATAT
>Ga0307517_10007328_pt1 | contig 16109 bp, 17 predicted proteins | sample 23_EM_MG_FD_194515 | JGI IMG/M metagenome (GOLD analysis project Ga0307517, IMG submission 194515) | Populus trichocarpa ectomycorrhiza microbial communities from riparian zone in the Pacific Northwest, United States - 23_EM | ecosystem: Host-associated > Plants > Roots > Unclassified | place... | reverse complement strand
TACGCCACCAAGATACCCGAGAGGGTTTCCACGGAGCTGAGCAGTGCACCGGTTACAAACCCACAGGGTTTTCCTTTTGGCGGGTGCGGATTTTGGAGAGCTGCGGATCTGGCCAGGCCCTTATAGACGCCACTTGGTCATGGGGATTGTCGAACAGGTGGCCGTTCTGCGCATACGGCTGTTGGAACTGGGCTGTGATCTGACATCATGTCGATCACTCCCTTCGCCATGTCGCTCACCTCCGCCAGTAACATCCAGAGTCGGCCCACGGCTGCGCTGAGCGGTAATGGCGTCCTTTACCTCAGCACTTTCCGGCCGTACTACCTCAAGGCTTTCGGCAGGAATTCGAGGGCCGGATGTGGGAATGTTTGGACACCTACGTGCGTTCTTCCACTGTTCGTCTCGCGTCCTCGCCTCAATACGTTCGTGTGCAGTGCAATTGCACAACTTACTCGTGATATCTCTTTTTTATATCACCTCACATCTCAAACCGCAACTATCCGCCCCACCGCCGTCACCCAAACATACTCCCCGCAAAGCAAGGGCTAGCTTACCAGTCTCGAGGATGGATCGGATCAGAACACTTTGGGATCCGCGAGGCTCGGGGAGTGGACGTTGAGCATTGGGAGGAGGGAAAGAGAACGTGTCGAGGTACCACGCCCTCTGAGGAGGTTCAGGGTGAGATAGCCCAAGAACGGGGGGTCATGTTGGTTCCCGGACGGACTGGTAAGACGCGATCTTGCGCGACGAACATTCAAATGCTGAACTCAGAAGGATACCGCGGTACCTTGCATCTGTAGCGAGAGTGCCAACACCTCAATACGTTTGGAACCATATGAACCTGATATCAGGGAAACACGACTTATCAGCACCTTCACAGCAAGCTGCCTCACTACTAATGCTCGCCTTCGAGGTATCCCCACGGACTGCCAAGCCCTATGCCCATGCGGACACCCGACTATGCACAAGGCTAAAACCAAGCGGATGATCGTGTAGGCCATTATGCTAACAACCATGTCCCAAGCAACTGCTTCCATCAACCGTCTACAACAACCGACCACAGCCACGTCCTGACCGCGTCCACGTTCGATAACCCTTTCATCATATTCCCGCCATTCTTCCCTACAAGTCCGTCGCGGAATTGTGATTTGCTCTCGGAGATGCCAACAGTACTGACAACGATCACCTCCCTCAGGGTCGGGGGGTCCGAGGTCAACCTTGGCAGAGATTCAGGTTGTTATCCAAACGGGGCGCGATCAAACAAGCCATGCGGGGCTCTATATAACAAGCTCCAGGCGCTGGCTCTGTTTTTCATCTACGGACGGGGGTATCTGGCAACACGGTGGCCCAACCTTACTGTGTCACACATCGTGGATCCCATGCAAAGTAGGTGACTGCCGTATAACGGAATAGTCATACATTCATTCGGTGTGTGGATCGACCAATCCCATGTCCATCGGATCTGTACGTCCTTTCAGTGAAACCTCTTCTGGCTTCAGCAATTCACCCAGCGGGGTATTGTGCTTCAGCTTGGAACGATTAAACTTGGACGTCAGCCAAATGTGTTTTGCCTCACCCCTCCTCCGCCTCTTCCTCTGGACCGATTCTTGTCCGACCCGGTTCCGTCGGGTCTGGCGACAGTTCTCGTCCAGATCATCCCGCGTTGCCGACTTTCTGTCCGGGGAGGAAATCGAAACCGTCGTGGTGGGTTTCAAGGCCATTTTCCCATGCCTGGAATCGCGGGTTACAACGGGTGAAGCGTAGACCATGGGATTGATAGAAGAGCACATGACGCCGACACCACCACATCTTTCCTTAGATTCTTGCGCGTTGGATTGCACGCTGCTGTTAACTTAGTGTATATTACGTGCAGAATATTTCTTGATAAGCCTCCTTTTTGTGATAAACGCATTCCCCCAGCATCTCCAGCGTTGGGACTTGGAGAGAGTAAAGTGTTTCACTAGGGCGGTCCCAAGGGCCTACAGCGTGTGCCACTTCACGTGTGCTACGTCCCTAGTGTAGTGTGGTTCTACACGAGCTACCGTAGGTCATGACAAAACTCTCCGTCGCGTTTTCGGGGTCCGCGAGCTGAGGGGGCTCATCGCTAGTCACCAGAGGGAGGAAAGGAGATAAGATTGGGTGTGGCAGGAGATAACCGAACTTGTATGGAAGCTGTTTGCTTGTACATGCGATGTTGCAGCTGCGTGTCTCTTCTATGTGTCCGCTTTGTGGTAACGTCTTCGAACTGAGGCTCGGACCTATATGTTACAGACGCAGGGCAACATTCCGGGAGGATTGGGGGGTTCTGATGGGGACGCTTTGACGAAAATTCTCTTTGTTGGCCGTCCTCGCGTTGAATCCAGAATCTCTGGGCGTGTGACCCCTGCCAGCCGGGTAATTACAGGTTCCACTTGCTGTCTCCCGGCCGGCATGGTGGAAGTCTCGTGCTGGGGCACTTCTCCAATACAGCCCTTTGCATAAGAAAACGAGCGCCAGGATTCTTTTCTCTCTTCCCTCGATCTCCGTCATGCCCGATTGGGCCAGGCTGCCAATCTGCGACGCTCGTCACTCGTGAACCGCAGTGACTCTGGCCGAAGATCTGAGGGAGACGGTCGTGAACCTCTTTTCTCCAGGTGGTGTGTCCATTCAGAGGGCTGTAACGACGCGCACACGGAGAGCTTGACCCCGGATCCTCCTCCTGGCCCAGAGAGCATCCGGTGGCTGGGCGCTGACTGGGGGAACCAGCCCAGCCAGGCCAGGCTGAGGGGAGACCCGATAAGAATCCGATGACATAAGCACCACCGATGGGACATGGGCGTCTTTTCTCCTCCATCCATCCGCCAGGCCGGCATGTGTGATTCCTCCAGGAGTCCTAGCGATACTTAGCCGGGCAGAATGGTGTCCTTGTCGGGATTGGTTTGAGGCTGCCCTGATACTCTCCTCCTCTCTCCTCTGCCGGCTCCTTCATCAACCTTGTCCCCCACCCGCCATGTTCTCTAGGTTCCTCTCGGGAGTCATTCCGCTCGTTTCACTCTTTATCTTGAGAGTATGGGCCCAGTCCGAAATGGCTCAGTGCCCGGCCGGTTGGGAATGGGTGCGTTTTTACATCTTTTGACATTTTCTTTGAACCGACATCCACGTGGATGTTGAGGAGACTTGTCCGCTGAAAGGTTCCAATGGGTTCGTAGAATCGAAATTCCCTCAACCAGGACCCGTGTACCATTGGCTCCTTGATGGATGCTTCGTGTCGCGGCAGAGGTGAGTCGATTCGTCATGTGTGTATTCTTCGTGTTATTTCTGAGGATTGTGCGCTATTCCCAGGGCTGTTCCCCTATCAGCCCCTCAACAGTACCCAACATTACTCTCCCCCAAATAATCCCGAGGACTTGAGGTGCGACTGTAACACCGTGATATATAAGTGCGAGGCCCCATTCTCTTCAGTATGTTCTCGTGCTAATTCATGTCTCGTTGCGTAGTCTCTACATGGCATGCACTTCCTGTCAGGGGGGAAACACCTACTCGTAAGATCTTGCACGATCACGTCTTTGCCCTACTTACTAACGACTTCGTCAAGATGGGCATCGTGGAGGCAGAATTTCCGGAGTGTCAATATCTCACAGTGGGTTTATCCCTCGTGTCACCAACGTTTTGCATTGCCGACGGCCTTTAATCGAATCAGGTACGGGCCGGCCGATATCCCGCAAGGCACTGTTGTTCCGTACTGGGCATACTTCGACTTCACGGTAGATGCCATTTTTGTCATCCGGTGACACACTTGTACTGACATTGGGTGGAAAGGCAGCGCCTGGTCAAATATACAACGATACTACTGCGTCCGAGATCGGGCGTGAGTTTGATCTAAAGCAAGCCTCCCTTCCGTTGACCAGTTGTAATCAGGGAATCCCGAGGTGAGGCCACCACCGCCCACCCCTACCCCGAGCCCCATAAACCCCAGGACCTCGACCGGTGGTCAGCCGAACCCCACGAACGATTCTAACAACACTGACAATGATTCAAATGGCGGGACGAACGTCGGGGCAATCGTTGGTGGTATGTCTCGGCACCTCGATTTCGAGTGATAACTGAATCTGACCCCGCATATACGATAGGCGTTGTAGGTTCCATTGTTCCACTCACGATTCTGGCCGTCGCAGTGTTCTTTTATGTGCGGCACCGTCGGCAGCAGCAGGCTCAGCAACAGATACAAATTCCAGACGGGCAATATACATCCTCGACGCATGGACCTTCCATGACCTCTGTTCCATTCACTCTATACGTAAGTTTTTTGTTGAGCATCGCGGAGCCTGGAATTCCGTCTTGACGTTTTTTCTAGAACCCCTCCGATCCGAAGACTTTCCCCCTTCAGTGACGCACGTCACTCCGTCCCGCGACGTCCGTGGAACCTACCATGGTGTTCCCGAGGTGTGATTGTCATATGGTTTCCAAACTCCCACTCCTTGACCCCCCCCATTTGCTGTACCAATTGGATAACTACCGTGTACACCATGGCGTGATTTCGAACGACCTCTCTCTTTATTACACCGCTCGTCTGCGCGGGGGATCATGCATTGTACATTCTACCAATCCCACCACCTACCACTGTCATCGTCATCAAGGGATTCGCCCGCTGGATTTCGGCTAGGTGTCGTTGGTCATCGATCATCAGGGGTCCGCCGCTAGACTCGACTCGATGTCATAGATTTTTGGAGTCCTCGAACACGTTATTTGGGGTACAAGCACCTTTAGGAAATTTAGAGCGTTGGTAGCTAAATCGTACAGTACCGGGTCAAATACTTGAGCGCACTGTGTATACGGATCACTAAATAGTGGGCTGATGTGAACGGGGAAATGGTTGGGTGAAAGTATGATCAGCGCAACCCAAGCTAGTCACGGTGAGCGTGGGACGCCTGGATGAAAGAGAGAAGATGCTGGGCGGATACATGTGGACCGGGAGCAGTTTGACTTTCTCGAGGGTATCCGCCGGACGACGACGCGTGCAGGCCGAGCGCTCTCGAGCGCTTCTCAGCGCTTGCAGGAGAACGAAAGCCGCGTGTCAGGCTATCGTCCTTCCACATCGCCATCCACACCAGTCCACATTTCCACACTCTTCCACACTGTCCCAGCGACGACATGAGCTTCCGGAAATCCCTGTCTAAAGTTCGAGATAAAGTGAAGCACAGACTGTCGAAACTCGGAGAGAGAGAGGGGGACAACGTCAGTGGCAAGGGATTCGACCGCTCGACCTTATCTTTGCAACCAGTAGTTGGAGGAGAGGGATGTGACATAGGAGAAGCCACCCAGAGTGATTCGCATCTGCATCCACACATGGAGGTCGAGAGCGGGTCTGGTCGAGGAGGGAGGGACCGAGCCAATGCCTGTCAACCGGACGTCGGGGATAAGACACCCACTCCTCCCATCTCTCCAGGTGGGGAGTCCGAGGGTATGTGAACCACGTTACTTCAGCTACTACCTCTGACAGAGGGCGTAGACAATCCTGTGGCTCCTGATAATGTACGTGGTGATGCCACCACGCCCAAGGACGAATCGGGTTGGAAATCTACCGCGGTTTCCGCGGCCAAATTATTCCTCCGCACGGTAGAAAGAGCTTCGGACGCCTTCCCCCCGCTCAAATCTGTTGCTGGAGGGCTCTGCGCTATCTTGGACAATTGCGAGGTACGGTCCAACTTCGTTCGCTCGATCCGTGATGCTCACGGATTCCCCCAGCAAACAAAGGTCAACAAACGAACGATAGAGTCCTTGGGATCCCGGGTCGAGGCGCTTGTCGAATCTCTCTGCGCACCTGCTTCTGAGGATGATTTCAAGGAAAAAGCGAGGAGAAAGAAACTGGCACGGTAAGCCCGCCTTCTCCGAGATCGGGAGTTGAGGCTGACGGGCGGGGATTACTAGGAAATTGGAGGATGTCCACAAAGCTCTGAGCCCAATGGCAACTCAAAAGGATATCGCGCAATTCTTGAACAACACCGAGAACGCGCAGAGGCTTAACGATCTGGTGGATGACATTTGTGTGGCCGTGATGGAATATCAGGTTCGTATTCTCCAAGCACTCGCTCTCGTCGTACATAACATCCGCCTCAGACTTCCTTACAACAAAGCATCTACAACAGTACCCGTCAGTTAATCGTGAGTTTTTCGCCCCAACTATCTGCTTGTGCATAGTAACCGGCCAACAGGATAGGGCGGACCTGGCCCTCCTCGACCGCATGTACCACGTCACTAACGCCGGGTACCTCTGCGGAGACAGACAGAGATGCATGAAGGGGACCAGGAGAGAAGTCCTATTCGCGCTCGAGCAATGGTCAAGGGATGAGCAAGACAAACGGGTGTTCTGGCTTAACGGCCTTGCCGGAACAGGGAAGTCGACCATCGCGCAGACGTTCGCGGAGATGAGTTTTGCAGATGGGAAACTGGGGGCCAGTTTCTTCTGTTCCCGGGATTTCGAAGACAGGAGCAACCTTCGATCCATCTTCCCCACCCTCGCCTTCCAGCTCGCTTACCAGTATCCACGTTTCCGACAAGAGCTACTTCCGGTCTTGACGAAGAACCCCGACGTCGAGGGGGAATCACTTTGTTCACAGATGGAGAAACTCATTGTCGGCCCATCCCAAGTGATGCAAGCTCCGACTCTTATCGTCATTGATGCCCTTGATGAGTGTCGAGATGAGGAGCCCGCATCTGCGCTCTTGTCCGTCCTCTCTCGTTATATGGACGACATTCCACTTGTCAAGTTCCTCATCACTGGCAGGCCTGAACCTCGAATTCGCTCTGGGTTCCGTTTGGAGTCACTTCGGCCTCACACAGAGGTACTCAAACTACACGAGGTCGAACCCACTTCGGTTAACAGTGATATCAAGCTATTTTTGAAAATCAAATTCACTGGTATCACAAAAAACCGGAGTAACTGTGCTCTTGCAGAGGATTGGCCAGGCCCACACAATATTGATATTCTCTGCAAGAAATCAGCTGGGTTTTTCATCTATGCTTCAACAGTTATCAAATTTGTTGCATCCCGCCACTACCCACCCGACGAGAGGCTTGCTCTTGTCATTTCACTTCCACAAGACACTTTCCATGAGGGAAGGTCAGGTGTTGATCTTCTCTATACCCAAGTCCTGGAGGAAGCTTTCCAGGATGTTGATTCTCATGATCATGAGCTCTACTCTCATTTCAAATCTGTGGTTGGGGCAGTGATCCTTGTCTTCCACCCACTCTCCATCAACACCCTCTCTGATCTCCTCAAAAATTGTGGTACCCCATCCAGAATATCCACTGCCCTGCACACCCTCCACTCTCTCCTCTTAGTCCCAGACAGCACAGAAGATCCAGTCCGGATCTTCCATAAATCATTCCCTGACTTCCTCACAGATCCAGGACGATGCACCAACACTTGGTTCTTTATAGACCCTTCAACTCACCATAATGAGATTTTACTTTCATGCCTCAATGTGATGAAGGAGAGGTTAAAGAAGAATATCTGCAACCTGGATGACCATGCTATTCTCAGTGAGGTCAAGGATCTTGCCAGACAAAGGACTACCCATATTGGGGATTCTCTGGGATATGTATGCTGCTTCTGGACAAAGCATCTTGCAAATATTTCCAGTAGTACAGATGGTGCTGAGGAAGTGCAGAGGGCAATCAATGAATTCTTCCCAGCTGGTTTTCTGTTTTGGGTTGAGATCCTGATCCTTATGGGAAAACTTGACATTAGTATCTATGCCCTCAATGACATCCAGAAATGGTGTGTGTTGGTAAGTCATAAATTTTTAGAGTTTCAGCTGAGCCCATGTTCATGTCTGTTCAGACAGGATTTCCTGACAAGTGGACAAGTGATAGCAAGCGATTTATCCTGGAAAATTTTGATGCAATCTGCAACTCTCCTTCCCAAATATATGACTCTGCTCTCACACTATGTCCCTCCTCATCCTGGCTCCATGAGTGCTACACTCCAAAGTTCCCCCCAATGGTCAAGGTGGTAGTGGGACTAGCTGAATGGGGAACATGTACCCGTACAGTTTCCTCCAATGACTATATTACTGCCCTTGCATACCATAACAACACCATTGCTACTCATCTTGAAAATGACATCACCATCTTCAGTGCACTGACAGGTAGTCAGACTGCTGTTCTTTCTGGGCATACTGTATGGGTGTGGTCCCTTGCCTTCTCATCAGATGGGACATTACTTGTATCTGGGAGCACAGATACAACCATCAAGCTCTGGGATATCCAGACTGGTGGAGTTGTCAAAACTTTCTATGGCCACACTGACACAGTCCTTTCTGTTTCCATCTCAGTGGACAACACTATGATTGCCTCAGGATCTAGGGATAAGACAATTTGTTTGTGGAATATTGGGACAGGGGAATGTCATATCACAATAGAGTGCAGTGACAAAGTTACAACTGTTAGCTTCTCCCCCACAAACCCTCAACTCCTCCTATCCACATCCAGGAATGATACTGTACAGAAGTGGGACACAGATGGTCATCAGATTGGTCTCCCAATTCCTGGCTCCCATGTTTCATTCTCCCCAGATGGTACCCAGTTTGTTTCATGCAAAGAGTTAGCTGTTACCATTTGGAACACTGATTCTGGAGAAGCTGTAGCAGAGTTCTACCTGTTTAATGTTGAACCCAGCTTTTGCTGTTTCTCCCCTGATAGGAGGTTCATTGCCTGTGTTGCTGATCACACTATCTACATTTGGGACATCACTGGCCCAGACCCTCACCTCATCAAGGCCCTCATTGGACATACAGACAAAATCACTTCCCTTGTCTTCTCCTCTTCCCTCACCCTCATCTCAGCATCTGGGGACAATTCAGTCAAGTTCTGGGAGATTGGCACCTCATCAGCAGGCCCAATCACACCTCACATAGGGCCCATATCACTCACTTCAGCCCCAATTAGGGCTGTCAGTCTACAAGCAAAGGATGGGTTAGCTTTTTCAGTTGATTCAGCAGGAGTGGTGAAGACCTGGAGCATCCTGACTGGCCTCTGTAAGGAATCCATTGAAACTCAAGCCAAAGACATCTACATGGGAGATACCCAACTGATTGGTGATAGATTGATCATTGTTGGGTGTAAAAGGGGTCCTAGCCTGGGCTGGAAGGTTCATGTCTGGGATGCTGAGAATGGTGAACTCCAATCAATGGATGAAATCAAAAACCAGCCCAGGGGTCTTAGGATATCAGGGGATGGGTCTGGGGTTGTTTATGTCAGTGATTACAAGCTTCATTCCTGGTCTATACAGACAGGGGTGCCTACAGGCAGGGAATCACTAGAGGAAGAATATCCATATCTCCTTGACCCCCTCTGGATAGATGGTTCAAAAGTCTTGATTCGTTGTGGGGGTTCATCAACCCTGGGCTGGGACTTTGGGACTCCAGGCTCAACCCCTGTTCAGATCTCTCCAGTATCCTCAGACAGACCTCATCTGGATTTTATTAGTGGTACATATTGGTCAAGCACTGGTCTGATTGGGATTGAGGATAGAGTTACTGGAAAAGTGGTTTTCCAGCTGTCTGGTAGAAGGCCTCTGGTCACACAGTGGGATGGCCAGTATCTGATCTCTGGTTATGATTCAGGGGAAGTCTCAATTCTGGATTTCAATCATATGCTTTCTCAGTAGGATACATAGTTTGTCTAGTATCCTGTAATTGTATTCACCACACAAAGTGTGCTTGTGTGAATATCTACCCATTCTGATCCCCTTTTGCTGACCAACACTTGAAACCCCATCACTGACTTAACATGGGATATCAGAAGTTTGTTCCTCCAAGTACTGGGTTCAGTTGAGTCCTGGTGTGACAGCTATTGTCAATGGTCACTGCGCATTGCATGGATGAGTATCAATAAAAGTTGGCCACCCTCAAGGAAAGGTTCAGCCCCAACCATGTCACGGCTGAGACAAGGCTCATCGAACAGTCCTGCTCTGTGATCGTGTAGGTGTGGGTACGGGGCCCTCGAGACCGCCACCTTCACATTCATATTCTAACTGTCAATTCTCCGTCTCTCCCTCTAGCACCACATTTACTGTCCTTAGCGTACACCTCAGTCTAGCCCTCGGCAATTAAGAAGACATGATGCAACTGAGTCTATCGTTGATTGGGCTCCGTCACCAGGCAAACCTGCGATGACTAGTGGGATCCCTACGGCTTCAAGTACTGTCGAGGCTTGTTCTCTGGGAGAGCCGGTTCAAAAGTTGTACTCTGAAACGAGGATGACGCCTTCCCTCGTATTCGCGTCGGGGGTGGTGGACTCTGATTAAAGCGAATGGATGCGACGAGGACGGCGAACGCTGGGTTGTGGTTTTCCACCACTACCTCTGCTTGCTTCTCGAGAGTCATGTCGTCCTAGTAAGTGTGTTTCCATGGGCGGATTACGTCCGTGATCAGGTCGTCCCGCGGAGCGAACAACAAAGACCTTCTGAAAGTAGATGAGAAGCCTAGTGTAGGGCGTCCGACTTTCGCGAGGACCCAGCAGAGGCGGGTTCGGCGTTCGGAACCGAGAATATAGGATGGTCCGTTTTTTGGTAAGGCGTTTGGATCTGATGAGTCCGGACCGCAGATGCATCCTTTGTCAGATAGCGCCCGCTGAGACGACACCCGGACCAGCGAGGTAAGGTTGGGCCTTCGGGTGTCCCATCCTACCCTTGCAGTTCCTATTTGTCGCGCTGACTCCCGCCTCACCCTCTTCCAACAATTCGACACCGAGACCAATACACGGACCACGCCCGACGGGTGAAGACTTCGCAATAGCGAAAACGAAGTATCCCAATGTCCCATCTCCTCAGCTTTCTGCCGAACAACCAAGTTAGCGGCGGCGGCACAACTCTCTACTCCCAGTGCAATCTTACAGTGATTAAGCACCTCTGCGGCAGCAGCGATATCCAACACGTGAGCTCGTGCAGCTCACGGGATATGCTCCTTGGGTCGCGATTTTGAAGACTTAGAGTTCGGGAAGCGGGGTGGAAATTGACGCTGTTGGGCCCAGAGACGTGTAGGACAAGGGTTGAGAGGTCGAAGGTTAGGTGAGGAGAGTATTGAGTGTGAGGATCAGATGAGTAGGTTCGTATGGTGGTTTTTAGTTCGAGAGTCGTCCACGGTTGATCCGGGGGTATTCTGGGGGGGTATCGATGTGGCGAATGTAGAATCGGTTGAAGAGGGGGTTGAAAACGTTCGCACCTCCAGTTTCTTGACTCCAATGTCGTCTCGTCAACCCGAAAGACACCAACCGGGGCACCCCACTCCATTGTCATGTTCGAAATTGTAAGTCGGCCGCCAACAGGGAGACGCCGCACACCCTCACCCCAGCGAACCTTCACTGTAACTCCTGGTACCAACTTCCCTCGAAGCTCAACCAGGGAACCTGCCATCACGTTTGCCCAGTTCCCCATGGTGCGCCTACCGCGCGTGTTGCTGTGGCCATCGCTAGCCACAGGAAGAATGTAGGGGAAAGCGTAGTTTCTTCAACAAGATGACCGATACCACGTCATACGGGGCAGAAGTCAATCCCATGGTGCCAAGCGAATTGTTTTACCGATGCGTACTTTGCGAGGGTCTTAGGCGATTCCTTTTGGACGTTGTGGTATAGAGTGAATACGGCCTGTCTGACATTGTACACTTTCGTAGTGCCGAATACGTTGAGTCTAGGTTTCCATTGTTGTGGGTAGAACCGACGGTTGGTAAACGTGTAACCCAACGCTCTCGAAACGCCCATGACACGGCGACAAGGACGTACTTTGAGATGACAGGGCTGGTGTTATTACGCGTCATAGTGTTCTGGAGACGGACCACATCACGGTCTCCAGCCTTGATAACTCCCCCAGCCGGAAGCCTAACGGTATACGTTCGCGCGACCTTCTCAATCATACGTTGGGGTATCTTGGCCGTTTGCGTCGCGAGAGGTACCGGGATATTTTTTCTGGTGAGGGCTTACGGGTCCGCGACCGGCCTCGAGAAATTGAACAGGGTGGGGGTTCGGATGGAAACGTGGGTTCGGGCAGCAGAAGTGACCCCCAGTACTGTAATGTCGGACGGAGGATGTGATTGGCTCAGGGATCGGGCGATCGGACATTTGCGGCCGAAAAATGAGAACACAAGAGCATGCGCCATCGAATCGACGACCACCGATACTGTACAGAATAAAAAAAGTCCTAAGCAATCTCTACAACGACTTTACCCCTGGCGTGACCAGTCAAAATCTTGTCGTATGCACTGAGCACGTCATCAAACTTATACACAGAATCGATGACATGCTTGACCTTGCCTGCGCGAAGAAGATTTGGTTCAGAGGTTGGACACGTCGAGGATTAACGTGACCTACCATCCGTGATCATCTTCGCGATATCACTCAACAACTCCGCAGTTGGCTTTATCCTGACTATCCTGTTGGACAAACAGTTACTCTCAGTGTGTAAGACTTGGGCAGGGTGATCTGGGCACGCACTCGAATCGACGCTTGGTACCCCCAGCCCATTTTGGACGCATGTAAATGTTCCAGAGCACGCTCAACGTCTCGCCCAACCCATCAGGGGTCGGTCCCACAGAGAGATAAGTCCCATTCGGAGCAAGGTACGCCTCGCTGTGCGTGAATAACGGAACATACGCATGTCCGACCGCTTCGAGGAAGATGTCGAATTTCGGCGAAGGAGGGTTCTCGGCCAACGCTTCATGGATCGGTCGTTTCGTATAATCGCAGAACTGGACTCTGGTCAGCTTGATCAGTCGTTTGGGTTGGGTCTATATATGCGCACCTCGTCGACACCCAGACTCTTCAGAAACTCCTCATTCTTGCCTGAAGCGCTAGCGTATACCTTGCACCCGAGGGCCTTGGCGAACTGTATGGCGTATATCCCCACGCTCGTGGTTCCTCCGTTGATGAAGATCCTTTGGCCAGCTTCCAATTCACCCATCTGGTGCAAGGCCGCGTGAGCAGTCATAGCCACAATACAAATTCCGCTCGCTTCGTTCGATGAAATACCCTCCGGTTTATGAGCGATGTTTTTGGTCGGCACATACGCATACTGTGACAGCGCTCCTTGACCGTTCGTGAACGACTCTTTGACAGGGATCGACCCAAACACTTGATCTCCGACTTTGAACCCAGGGCCCCCGTTCGGATCGACGATCTCACCCGCGAAGTCGTACTCGGCGACACGTTTGAAGAACGAGTTGGGGAACAATCGCATCATTTTGAAACACCTATCGGTATAACAGCATCAGATAAGGACAGGAGTTCGGTGGAAGGGGTTGTGGTTGTTGTATGACCTACACGGGGTTCAGGGAGGCAGCCTGGACCTTGACAAGTACGTATCCCTTGGGTATTTTCGTTGGTATAGGCGCATTTTCTTCCTTTACGAGGGCCCTGGCAGGATCGCCCCTCCTGACGATTTTCCAGACGGTCTGCACAGAAGGTAGGGTGCTGGTGGTCGCAGAGGCCGAAGTCATGAGTAAGTTGATGAAAGGGGGGGATTTGCAGCGAGGTGGAGTGGTCTACGGCTCGACGGCCCCTTGGATAATCATACGGTGATTCTCAGGTACTCGGATGAGGCTAAGAACGCGATCGGAGTTCGCATGGTGTCGAGTGGCCCAGATGTGGGTCAAGGGAATGCGCGGAAGGTTGCGACCATTGGGCTCCAGTCATATAGACGCTTTATTCCACATAACTCATAGACAGCACTTGGTCATGAAGACCATCAAGCGGATGGCCGCCCTGCGCATATGATTGTTCCCTCGGAGGTGTGATCATTCGATCATTTCTCCCTCCGCCATGTCGCTCGCCACTGGTAACATCAAAAGTCAGCCTGCGACTGCGCCGAGCGATGAGGGCGCCATTTATCTCAGCAGTTTCCAGTTGTACTTCAAGGCTCTCGGCAGGAATTCGAAGACCAAGTGCGGGAATCTTTGGACACCCAACATCTATGTGCGTTCTTCCGCCATTTGCCTCACGTTCTCGCCCGCTCACCTCAATGTATTGGTGCACAGTGCAACCGCGCAGTTTATTCATGATACCCATCTTTGATATCACCTCGAACCGCAACCACCCGCCTCACCGCCACCACCCAAACCTGCTCCGCGCAAACCATGAGCTAGCTTACCAGTCTCTCGGATGGACCGGACCAAAACACTTCGGGATCCACGAGGCTCGGGAGGTGACGTTGGGCATTGGGAGGAGGGAATAAGGACGCGTTTAAGATAGCCTAAGAGCGGGGGGTCATGTTCATTCCCGGATCGACCGGTAAGACGCGACCTTGTGCGACGAACATTCAAATGCTGAACCCGGAACGACAGAACTGCTGGGTACACGGTTACGCTGCATCTTGCATCTGTAGCGAGAGTGTTATCAGTCCAGTAAGTACGTTTGGGACCATATATGAACCTGATATCAGGATAACACGGCCTCTCAGCACCTTCACAGCGCGCTACCTCGCTATTAATTCTCGCCTTTGGGGTATCCCTATGGATCGCCGAGCCCTGTATCCGTGCGAGCACCGATTATGCACAAGGCGAAAATCAAACGGATGATTATGCAGGCCATCACACCGACGACCATCAACCCGCCCACGACAAGTGACCACAGCTACGCCCTGGTTGTGTCCGCGCTCGATTGCCTTTCCACCATATTCTCCTCATTCTTCCCTACAAGTCCGCCACGGCACTGCGATTCGCTCCCGGAGACGGCGACAGTGCTGACGACAACCACCTTCCTCAAAGTCTAGAGGTCCGAAATCGGTGCTGGCAGACGTTCGGGTTGCTGTCCGGGCGGGGGGCGATTAGACGGACAATGCGGTGTATGACAGGTTCCAGGCACTGATTTCGTTTTCCACTTACTGATCGGATCATCTGGCAACACGGCGGCCCAGCCTTACCATGTCGCGTATCGTGGATTTTGTGTAAAACAGGTGACCGCTGTGATCATTACGCTCATTCAGTGTGTCTGCGTCCTCCCGGCCTGGGGACGTTGATGGTCCGATCCTAGGTCCATCGGATATGTACCCCTTTGTAATGAAACCTCTGATCACCGCACACTCGTTGAAGTTGACGTTCAAATATGTAGGAAGCGCGAATCGTATGCGTTGTGGGTGGTACGAGGCTACCGGTTATACATCACTTCAGAAATATATGTTCCGTTCATGACGAATACTCTTAGAAGAGCCGAACTTGTAAGGATGTCTCGCCGTCTACGGCTTCGAACTAACTTGGGTCGAGCGTATAGATTTGATATGGGCCGTAGATGATGGCTGCGGAGTTCCGATGGGGACGCTTTCACAAAATTTCTCCTCAGCTGTCGACCATCCCCGCGGCGAAGTCAGAACGTTTAGGGGCCGGGTGTGTCGCTGGGGCTATGTTCGTCCGGTGGTGCTGGCAGGAGCTTGACGTCCGCAAGCCTGGGAATTACCGGATTCGCTCGACAGAATACAATTCTGCCCCCCCGCTGGCGGGGTGTTTCACGCTTGGTGAGACATGAGAAAGGGGCAGTTTGCTAATCCATTCCCTCGATCTCCGCTACGCCTAATTTAGTGATCCAGGTCGTCGATCTGTGACATTTGTCACTCGTTAACGTTTAACTGGCACGACGACTGCTGCGGCGACACTCGCAGAAGATCCGAGGGAAGCGGTCGCGCTACCTCTATTCTCCAGGCGGTATCCATCCAAAAGTTTTTAATTCACAGGGCCGTAATGACGCACACGCTGTGAGTTTGATCTCGGATCCTCCTCCTGGTCTGGAAAGCATCTGGTAGCTGGGCGGTTGGCGGGGGAACCAGCACAGCCAGGCCAGCGCATATGAGCCTCTTGGAGATTTCATACTGAGGGAGGATCCGATATAATCCCGGTGACAATAGTCACAGCACCGCCGATGAGACATCTGGCCACTAGGCCTATATGTGCGATTTCTCCTGAGTCCTGGTGGTATTTAACCGGGCAGAATCCCATCCTTTTTGACCTTGGACCGCTCTGACCCTCTCCTCTCCTCTCCTCTGCCAGCTCCTTCATCGACCTCGTCTCCCACCCGCTATGTTCTCCAGGTTTCTCTCAGGAATCATTCTGCTCGCTTCGCTCTTTGCCTCGGGAGTGTGGGCCCAGTCC
>Ga0307517_10007327_pt1 | contig 16110 bp, 7 predicted proteins | sample 23_EM_MG_FD_194515 | JGI IMG/M metagenome (GOLD analysis project Ga0307517, IMG submission 194515) | Populus trichocarpa ectomycorrhiza microbial communities from riparian zone in the Pacific Northwest, United States - 23_EM | ecosystem: Host-associated > Plants > Roots > Unclassified | place... | reverse complement strand
TCGGGTCACTGGCCAAACCCAGTGACCCGACTGGCTTTTAAACGCAAGCGTGCGTGAACAATTCACGCACGCCTGCTACAGCCACAAAGTAATTAAATTGCAATTGCATAGTATTTGTGCAATTATAAACGAAAGGAAAAGGAATGAAAAGCTTACCTGGTTCACAACTGCTGCTGGGAGAAATCTCTCCTAAGCTTGTCGCTGGGATTCCGGGAAGAAGCTATGATGCCACTCCCTGTCTTGCTCGGTCTGGTTCCTGGTTCTGGAGAAGCGGAAGTTGATGGTGATGTCGTCCTCGTCCACTGACTTCTTCTCTCCTCCTCTGTTCTCCCCGTTTTCTTTCTGCCTCTGCTCTCCCTTACTCTTCTTCTTTCTGCTCTCTCGTTCTCCTCATTGTCTCCTTCTTCTTTTTCTGTCTTTTCTCCCTTCCTCCTCCCTTCCTCCCCCCTCTGCACTGGCTTCGTGGTGGTGCTGCTGCTCTCGTTGGTTCACAGTGGCGACTTCGCCATTGCAGACGAAGATGACAGTGTGGAAGGGCTGTTCCACCAACACTACTTCCTCTCCTCCTGTTGTATCCTCTGGTTTTTTTTCTTTGCTGTCCCGCTCCTCCTCCTTTTCCCCCTCTGTTTCCTGTCTCTTTCGTTCCCTCTCTCCGCTTCTGTTTTTCCCCCTATTTTCTCCTCACTGTAACCTCTCCTCCTCCCTCTTTTTCTCACGTTCTCCCTCTCTCGGTTTTCTTTCCTCTCTTACACTGTCCTCTCTCCCCTTCTCACTGTCTGTTCTTCCTGCTTTTTTAGGCCAGAGACGGCCTTGTGCTGGTAAGTGGTAACGGTCGCCTTGTAATATGGAAACAACGGGATAGCAGCCATAAAATGTGCCCCAAGATTGGAGCAATTTGGCGCTTTTGCTGCAAAATGTATATCTGTTTCTTTACTGCTGAAAACGGCTTCTTGAGTGACGAATATTGCTTTTAATGAAACGGCGCCGTTTCAAAATTCAAATGAATGTCCTTGTATGTTTTTATAATTTTGCAATCAAGCCCCCGGATGAATTGTAATTGGATCCCTTGATCTTAACGCTTTTCTGGTTTGGTCCTTGGTTTCAGATTGTTTCAATTAAGTCCCTAATTGACCATCAAACTTCAATAATTATACAATTAAGCCCCTAATTTGACCAAATCAATTCTTTAAAATTATAATTGGACCCAGAACTTTAATTTCTTCCAATAAAAGCTTAAATTGACATAAGAAATCAATTTTCTTGCAATCAAACCCTCCATAAATTCATTTAAATCTTGGATAAAATTTAATTGAGTCCATAAACATTTGATTTTGGACTTTTCTTCCTCAAATTGAATTTTCCTTATCAACAGGGTTCTTACTGTCAAATTTCAATTCTTGTATTTCTGAACCTCCTCAACCAACTCCTAGCCATTTTATGGTAGTTCCAGCATCCTTTTCTCACTCTTATTTTTTTTTTCTTCTGAATATATTTTTTTATGTGTATTTTTTTTGTATTGTTTTTCATTTTTTTGCGGGGAACCCAAAAATGGGTAACAACATCGGTAATAAATATACCGATGGATTTACAGACGGACAAAGTATGCCAAAAAAAATTTATCTGTTTTATTCCATCGATAAATATAACATATCATCGACATAATACCATTTGTAATTTTGTTAGTGCGTTAATAGTAAAAGTAGCATTTGCAGTAATTCTTTGCCAACTCTCAGGAATATACCGACGGTCTAGTTTTGTCGGTAATCCCATTAGTAATAGTGGCATTTGCAGTAATTCTTTTTCAACTCTCTAAAATATACCAATAAAGTTGTGTTATCGGTAATCACGTCAGTAATATTTTAAAAATATATATTTTTAAAAATATATTGAATAGAAGTAGAAAATAAAATAAAATAAATAAATATAAAAATCAAATATTTATTACAAATTTAATAATTTGTACGTTAAAATACAATAAATCTAAAATAGAGATGACGCTAGAGGAGGAGAAGGAGGAGGCTGGTCATGATCGGGACTGTGGGGCCAATTGGGGAGTGCACATGAACCACCCATCTGTGATCTCATCTCTATTACCAATTGGCAAAATTCTACATAATCAGTAGTGAGTCACTCATATTTATCATTAAGATGAGTCATTTGATCATGTATCCGTTGGTTTAACATCGCCATGAACTTCAAAGTTTGAATGCTTAGGATCGATTGCGAGCATTCAATAGTCAAAGCACTACGGGTCGTCTGTAAGTTCTCGACCGTAGTGTTTGAGAGTTCGTACACCGATTTCTAACAGGTCCATCGGACGATCTTGCCTCCAACCACAAATCTGGATCGATATCCTGATGGGTTGAATGATTGTCCCCATATCCTCCTTCAACCGACTATCATATGTATATTGAAAAGAAAAAATAATTCATCAAATTCAAGAAAATATAACTTAAGGAAAAAAATGATTGAAAATCAACATACCACAAAGCACTGAGCTTGACTATTAATGAGTTGTTGCACCCATTTTAGCGGTCATCACTCTGCACATGCATTTCAACTAAAAGCTCTAACGAGCTTGGCTCGCGTCCAAGAACCATAGCTTGTAATAAAAAAATATTGACAGTTAAATATATTTATAAAAAACAACTAATAAAAATAATAGATGTAATAAAAGTAAGAACAAATGACAATATGTAGAAAACAATTGAAGCTAAAAATAAATGGTAGAATAGCTTATCCAAATGTCAACTGAGGATGCATGAAAAGATAGTCGCCTAAAGAAATCAAAGAGTGTTTTAGCTTTTGTGCTCGCTTTTCTAAAAATAATTTTTATTTATGTTTTCAAATCATTTTGATGTGCTGATATCAAAAATAATTTTTAAAAAATAAAAAAAAACATTATTTTGATGCATTTCTAAGCGAAAAGCACTTTGAACCGCAACCACAATCCCAAACAAGCCCTAGTGGCGTGCGACACTTAAATCTTTGGAGGTAGAAGGATTAGGGTTCGATTTCACCCGCGGTTTAAAAACAATTAAGAGGGTAGTTGAGCATGTGGTAACGTTATTTTTTAAAGTAATTTTTGTTCAGAAATATATTAAAATAATATTTTTTATTTTAAAAAAATTATTTTTGACATCAGCACATCAAAATGATCTGAAAATACAAAAAATAATAATTTGAAGCATAGAAAAAAATAAAATAAATTTAAATTTTTTTGAAAGTGCTTTTAAAACTCAATAACAAACAAGTACTAACTGTCCGAGATCCCCATTAGAAATCCACACTAGGGATGATATATTGTGTCACTTTGGTTATTTTATCTTCAATTATATTTTAGCAAATTTAAGTTTATGGGTATTTTATGTGCTTCATTTTTATATGATTTTACCACTCTCTTAATTTCAATTTTTGTACTAGTTTATCTTCAATTTCTCAATCTTATTTATTTTCAAATAAATTCATGGAATGCTTTGGAGTGAGAAATCAACATTTAATTCTTGAAATTCCAACTATGCTTTGGCTCTACTTGGATTTTGATTTATGGCATTGATGATGTCTATTTAGAAGCTAATTAAATAAAAAAATTAATCTTGAAAAGGTTTATTTGACTTATGTACACGTTTTACATGAATGAAATGAGGAAAGTGAAGTTTCCTTTCTTAAGGATTAGAAACTTATGTATCTTAGCAAAACATACATGATTTTTGTTATAGATGTCCAATCAAAACAATTTTGATGGTAAGATAAAGATGAGAGGAACTCTTCAACTTTGATGATGATCACTATCTTAAAATAAGTTGTTCTGATAGAGAAAATTAAGCTAAAGGTCAACGGTAAAAACCTACTTGTTTTGAAGAGGAATTGGAGAAAAAAGAGAGAAAAGAATCCATTAAAAGACAATTCAAGTTGAGGGCAAGGGTTTTTCAACATTGAAATTTGCAATTCAAGTTGGGTACAATAGAAATAAGAAGAAGATTGAATTTAAGTTTGTTAACAATTAAGAAATTCAATCCAGATAGAGTTTATTCCTTATACTTTTCTTCTTGGTTTTTTGCTATATTTATTATTTCACTTTCACCATGAATTATATAAAGATTTTGGTTTGTAATAATATGATTATAAGCTAAATATTATTGCTAAATCTATAATATAGCCTCTCAAAGACATTCTCAAATTTCATATTTATATTATTGAAGTATTTATCAATCCTTATTAAACATGTGCATATTAATATCAAAAGATTATACATGTTATTTGCTTCTTATTAAGTATTTTATGAATTGAGCAAAAAACAAAAATATGCTAATGTTATTTGTGCGGTTATTGTTTTGAAATATTATAGGACTTAATGCGTTTATGTGCTATTAAACTTGCACGCTATTAAACTTGCACAGAAATACCATAGGTTATTGCGTGTAGCTAATTTCAATTCTACTTGAGGGAGAGTCTTTGATAGAATATAATATTTCACCATCAATTTGGTTGATAAATATTTAATAATATATTTGCTTAATCGATATGGTTTTGTTGGGTAAATTAGAAGCTTGAGTAACTTGTCAATCATTGAATTCGTTTTACTATTGTGCTTTTGCTTGATTTCTTGTTTTTTATTTGTTAATTTTCTTATATGAATTTATATGTTTCTTGCTTTCAAATGTTTTTTAAAATGTATAAATATATTAGACTAACAAGCAAAGATGTTTAGTTTATTATAACAGGAGCATTAAAAACCTACAAATAGTTTAAAGAAAGCCTAGAATGCTTACATTTTTAAATCTATAATCATGAAAAATATAAAACTTAAGTCAAACATGCTTTCAATATAAATATAATAAAAGAATACTAGCATGCATATTAAACATCTATTCAAACTTGTAATTGATAATAAAAGAATACTAGCATGCATACTAAAAATAAAAATAAAAATAACCATACTTAAATTAAAACAAAGAATGACATTTACTTGTTAAAACACTTTAAAGTAATGAAACTTTTGTTGTTGTCAAGGATGAATCATTTGATCTTTAAACTTTATTGCTTCTCACTTATGCAATTAGGATGTTTGCATTATGCCTCCTAAGATTCCAACAACACCACCTTAATTTAGATGCACTTCTAAACAAGGTCTTTGAAACAAAAATTGTGTAACGCAAGTATCTCTTAACATGATAAACCTAAGCTCTAGATTTGGAAGAAAAACCAAAGCATAAAAAGAGAAGAAAACACTAAAATATGAGGTGAGGAAGAGTGCATAAAAATCTGAAAAAACATTGTTTTAAACTTTTCCTTCGCTCTATTTTTATAGTGAATTTTAAAAGTTAAAAGGTTAAAGAATTAATTTTCAGCATTTAACCTTTGATTAACCATCATAAATAAAGAATTAAATCTGAATATAGTGATCATAAATCTAAATTTTTTTGAGCTGAAAAAATTGTTAACATAAAATGCTTATGAAAGAGATTATTAAAATTCATTGACCAGGCCTAAGTCCAGAATTCAGTTGACAAAAAATGACCTTTTATGGCATAAAATATTATTGTACAAAAAACTCAAACCCCAGTTGGGTCAACATGCGCGTGCGGGTTTAAACCTAAAGCCCACTTTTCCTAGAATCTCCACTCTAAAAGCTTAGGTGTCCTTTGAGTTTAATTTTAACTTTTCAACTACTCATTTTATAAACACCAAGAAAGTTTTATATCTTTCTTACATGAGATATTGTTCTTTTAAAGGGTTTTAAGTTTCACCAAAACATGTCAACTAAGGGTTCTTTGAGATTAATTTTTCGTTCACCCATAACTTGTTCAAAACATGTTAGTGTTCCATGTTAAAGAACTTATATTAGAGATTAACTTCCATGTTGATAAACCAAGATTTCATCAATATATCTTTACCAAAAAAACACTGGATCAAGAAAAACTTACGGGTATAAATTTTCCGGAACACAAACACGTTCGGTGAAGGTGCGTTGGGTTTGGCACTAGTCAAACTCAGCTGCGATTGGGTTTGGCAGTGAGTCAAGCCCCGAGAATTGGGTATGGCGTTGACCAGAACTAGCCATGTTTGGGCTTGGTAGTGAGCCGAGCCTTAGGCTTTGGGTCTAGCGCTAGCTAGACCCAGCCACAGATGGGCTTCAAGCCCCCGATGTTGCTTCTGGCGCTGGCCAGACCCAACCATGATTGGGCTTGACAGTGTGTTAAGCCTTGGGTGTTGGGTCTGACATTAGCCGGACCCAACCACGCTTAGGATTGGCAATGCGTCAAGCCCCGGGTGTTGGGACTGACGCTGACCAGACCCACCCATGATTGGGATTGGCAATGCGCAAAGCCTCGGGTGTTGTGTCTGGAGCTAACTTGACCCAGTCGCGATGGGTTTGGCAGTGCACTAAGCCTAGAGAATTGGTTCTGGCGCTGGTTAAACCCAGCCACAGATGTGCTTGGTAGTGTGCCTAGCCCAAACACGTTGGGTCTGGTGCTAGTCAGATTCAAGAGATGATTGGGTCTAACACCATCAATTCTATAGATTTTTATATAAAATCATAGAGAAATTATTTCTCAACAAATAGGCATAATTATACAAGTCTTTACTCCATCAAGACCATTAAATGTATTAAAGTTCATGGCCATTCATTTCTCCATCTTTTAGCTAGATAAAATGAGTGGAATAAACTCACAATGCAACTCAAAATATCATAAAGATGAAGTTAGACTCTAGCCATTTTATCCATAAAAGGACAAAACTCATGAGTTATAAATACATCATGAGACCTTCAGAGCAAAGGTTCACAATCTTCATTTTCTAGTACATATATATTTTTAGAGCATCTCTTTCTAGAAAATTATTATATTTTCTTTCTCTAAAAAGATACTTATTTAAGCATCGGAGAGTCCTCACTTCCATCAAAGGGGATCTTTTGCAATTACTAGCTACAAGCTACCAAACATCAAGTATAAGCTATCAACCACCTTGGCTAGGAAGAATGGATGAGATTGCTAGAACCAATTGATTAACCGACTATCCAACCTGGGAGCCATATTCCTAGATTAGGAATTTTTGGGACATCATCAGTGGCGCCGTCGGTGGGAAGATTGATCAAAATGCCATCGATTGTTTTCTAAAACTTGTATTTAGCATTTTTAGGGCATTTCATGGCACACAACCAATGCCCACTTGGACTAGGACGCGGGACAAATCAATTCGTTATCGCGGACACTCCTACCCAATAAGAACTTCAACAACTCACTAGTCAGGTACAACTCCTCACCCAAGCTGTATTGGTAACCCGGGGTAAAATCAAACCTTGCCATCCTAACAAGTCTTAACACCCTTAACAACACACAATGCCTTAACGCCACGACCACCGGTTGCACAAGAAGCCCATAAATGATTACACTACCCAGAAGAGACTACTAAGAATGATATTCGTGGAAGTCTCTCAAGTAATTGTTGCCATACCCATACATAGAGTAAACACTCCGAATGTACTCCCGCTAGTTAATATGGGATGGACACCGATCAATATAACCGTCATTCTATGCCAAGCTCTCAGGGTTCCCAAGAGCCCAACAGACAACAAATTAAGAGACAATCTATATATAAGCATACCTAAAGGAATGTCTATAGCCCTTATTAGTGGAGAGTTTCTTCCTTGTCCAAACACATATTGAGCACTTGACTCCCTAAAAACTATATTTCCATTAAAACAAGTTTGGGCAACTATGATGGCTTAGCCGACCTAAGAGAGCATATACAAAATATATATAGTAACTTAAAGTTGATCATCCATGATCATGACTCAATGTCTACCCAACAAGAACTTCAACAACTCACTAGTCAGGTACAACTCCTCACCCAAGCTGTATTGGTAACCCGGGGTAAAATCAAACCTTGCCATCCTAACAAGTCTTAACACCCTTAACAACACACAATGCCTTAGCGCCACGACCACCGGTTGCACAAGAAGCCCATAAATGATTACACTACCCAGAAGAGACTACTAAGAATGATATTCGTGGAAGTCTCTCAAGTAATTGTTGCCATACCCATACATAGAGTAAACACTCAGAATGTACTCCCGCTAGTTAATATGGGATGGACACCGGTCAATATAACCGTCATTCTACGCCAAGCTCTCAGGGTTCCTAAGAGCCCAACAAACAACAAATTAAGAGACAATCTATGTATAAGCATACCTAAAGGAATGTCTATAGCCCTTATTAGTGGAGAGTTTCTTCCTTGTCCAAACACATATTGAGCACTCGACTCCCTAAAAACTATATTTCCATTAAAGCAAGTTTGGGAAACTATGATGGCTTAGCCGGCCTAAAAGAGCATATACAAAATATATGTAGTAACTTGAAGTTGATCATCCATGATCATGACTCAATGTGCAAGATACTCCTTACAACCTTTAAAGGATCTGCGCATGCTTGGTATAACAACTTGGAATCTAACTCTATTGAAGGGTTCAGTGACATATGTGCCAAGCTAGTGGCACACTTTAGCACCAACATACCCGCCAATAAAAACTATATAAGATTGTTTAGTGTTGCTCAATAAGAGGGAAAGTTTACATGTGTATATTTGAGGAGATTCAACAAGGAGATGTTTAAGGTAGAAGAATTGATTGAGCCAGTGGCCTTACAACAAGGAGATGTTCAAGGTAAAAGAATTGATTGAGCCAGTGGCCTTACAAGCCTTAATAAGAGGAGTAAGAGAACATGTCATCTGGAGAAAACTTTATGCCTTACCAGATAGAAGCTTGTCTAGAGTGAAGCAATTCATGGGAAATCACATACGAGTTGAAAAAGCCAGTTTGCTATGACATAGATCTTCTTGTTTTTACAAGGACAACCAACGTGACTAACCTTCCAAGTGAAGTAATCAGGGTATTCTAAGCAAACATCTTAGTGCCATCTACAAGACATGTTTCCTCCTAAGAACCTCCCCCATACCTATATCTCAGATCACCTCAAGATATATAATCCTTGATAAAAATATAAGTTTCTTGAATATAAATAACTTATTTAAATTGACCTTTTATTTTCTCCAGATGATGGCTGAAGGCCCCTCAACACTTATCCTAGGAATGTCCAATTCTCCTAGGAAGGGATATGTCATGACGTGGCCTAGCACTGATTGTGTCGTTTCACTATTTATAATTTTGTTAGGTACTTATTTTTGTGTACTATGAATACTTAAAATTGTGTTAATAACTTCACCTTGAAATGTACTAAATGGTATGATTATATTTCTAGCATTTGATTATTGCATCTTTATTGTTATGTGTATGTGTGTGTTTATATGTGTATATATCCATCACACGTATGTTTTAAGTAAATGGAAAATGGAAAGAATATAAGATGAATTGTGAGAAACAATGTGAAAGAATCAAATGAAGAAACAATTAAATTGGTGGGTAGCTGAAGGCTACTACGTGTATATAATAGAGTTATTTGATATTGTGTTACCTAGGAGGATAAGAAAAGAACTGAGGTAATATATAAGTTATAGGGGAAAAACACTGTTGTAAATTTGGTAAACCAAAGAATCAATAATGGGATGTATTGTTAGACAGATTGCTAAAAAACATTTACCCCATTATACTCAGACATGATGATTAGAAATATAAAAGTTACATGGAAATTTCAAGTCGTTACAGTTGGTATCAAAGCTTATGATAGTGATTCAGTAGACTTTCTAACCATAGTTTTAAGACCTAGCCCGGGTTCCGGGTTTTGACTGGGTCACCGGGTTGGCCGGGTCAATTCTTTTTTTAAGAAAAAAATCAAAACGACGTCGTTTTAGTAAAAAAAAACAAAACAAAAAAAAAACAAAAGTCAACGGGTTTGCAACCGGGTTTTGCCGGGTTAACCGGGTCGCCGGGTCAACTTGTCGGGTCAGCCAGGTCACACCGGGTTTTTTCTTCCCTCGTTTTTTCTTCAACCAGCCCGGTTCCAACCCCAGGTCGGCCGGGTCTCGAGACGACCCGCCGGGCCGGGCCGGGCCGGGCTTCAAAACTATGTTTCTAACTATAATTGATATGTCAAATTTATATGGTGAATTTATTATGGTATGGACTAGAAATGGAGCATGGCCCCCACCTCTAAATGGTTAATACTCGGAGGTGTTGTGAGTATAACCGATGTTCTTTCTCGTTGAACATAAGTGAATGATTTTTTTTAGTAAATTGGTTAAATTGTATGTAAAAAGAATGGATTAGAAATGAAATTGTTAAAGTGTATAATGCTTCAAATCGTACTTATATTAAAGGGAATGGCTTGGGGCTGATATAAAAGGTTTTGAGTAGATAATGACAAAAGATGACTTGTACTTTAAGATGTAATGATTTCTGTTATGATGTAGAATGAAATGGATAATAAGTAATTGATTTCTTATGAAAAATATGTGGAGATAAATGATCATAAATGATTCAAGTATATAACCCTGAAAACTAGGAGATTAGAAAGCAAATCTATGTTTACCTTCTTAGACAAAGAATTCACTTGAAGGAATAAATGGTTAGCTTAGGAATATAAAAGCAAGGTATGACCTGAATTGTTATTGCACAATGAATTTTAGTGAGAAATAACATGGACAGTAAAGACCAAACCACCTTGAACATCATGATCAATTGATAATTGATAAGAAAATTGGTGCTTCTCATTGGACTTATTCCAATGAAGACCTGAATTTCGAATATCTCACCTCTCTAGAAGATAATAAAAGTGACATCTAAGGATTGAAAAAGAAGAATAAATTTCAACTTTAAGGTTAACACTCAAAACGAAACTAAAAGAGTTCATGATTTGAAGTGATGCAAAAAAAAGGAAAAAAAAACAATTGTGTATGCTTGTAGGAAAGGTGAGAAATATCCGGGTTTGGTTCTAGATAGATATATGAATTCAAATTTCGAGGAAAAAATTTTATAAGGAGGGGAGAATGTAAACCCCCAGTCAAACATAGATAAATCTAGGTTAAATATGGTAGCTATTAATTGAAAAACGATAAATTAGGGAGAAAATCTTATGAATTGAGATGAACATTTCCAGGAGGTTAATTTAAAATTTAGAGAAGCTAAAGTAATAAAATAGTATGCGAAATATTAGTTAACGATAAATTGTGAAAACTCCCTAACCAGGTAAAAATAATAATTTGAAGGAGAGAATTTTGTAAATTGGGTGATATTATGCGAGAAACATTGAATTTCAGTATAATCCCCACGCACAATCGCATTATTGGGACTAAAAGTGGTAAGAAACTCAGAGAAATATTTTATGATAATTATGAATAGGAATCTCCAAAGAATTAGTCTAAGACTCAAGATGATTTAAGTAAATTATATGGTATGCGAAATTTTCAACTATCCAGATTACAATATTGAACGTATCTTCCAATCTAATCGTTGGATCAGACTGAAATTTTACATGGAATATTAAAACACACTATTTTAACTTAGGTTAACATTTGAGGTCGATCAGAGTTCGGGAAGACCTTGAAAATAAAAACACAGTGTCGGGTCAATGCAATAAACCAAGATTTGGGGGGGGGGGATAAGTTGGGGTATAATAGTAATTGATCCATAAAACCTAATGCAACTATGTTTGCTGCTACTGTTCATGTGGAACAGTAGCTAAAAAAAGAGGAAGAGGCTTCTCTCTTGCTTTTCTTCAAAAATCATTTAAGAAATCTTTTCAAATTATGAGATTGAAGCTTGCAAATAGGTTTGTGAGGAGAGAAACAAATTTAGGATGAAATTAGAAAGCTTGGTTGGAGGAGAGGAACTTGAGGGACAAGTATGGGTCATAAAAAGGAAGAACAATTGAATAAGAAATTAGTAAGAACTCTTCAATTTGAACTCGAAATTATTGATAAAAGTGTTCTTCATTAGTTTTCCTCGTTGATTTCATAGTTAGTAAATGATAATTAAAAATCCTCTTAATGTTGTGATTCTAGAGTTCTTGAAAATGTGTAGGAAATAAGAGTTTCTTTGAACATGGAGTAATGATAATGGATGTTGTGATGCATGAAAACACTCAGTATGTTTGTCAAATTTATCTTTCATGTAATTAAAATTATGATAGTTTTACTAGTCAACTTCTAGTCAAAATTACAACTTGAAAACAATGTAATTTGGAGTTGGTGTCTTTCTAAAAACATTGTAGGTATAGATGTTATTTTTTAAATGGAACTAGTCTTGACTTATTTGGAGTTTTATAACTCCAGATATGAAGAAAAACACTAAGTAAAGGTCTAGACTGACATATTACTGGACATGTTTTGGGTGCTACTATGTTAGTATAGGTTTTGGGTGTTTTTAAGCCCAATGAAAATGCTAGAAAAGCTACAGGCTGCTACTCTCCAAAGAATCTATAATCACTTAGAAACTTCTAAGTATAGGTTCACCCTATTCAGAGTATCTTTCAGTCTAGATGCATATTTTTTCTCACTTTTTCTAACTTACACTTTTTTTTTATACGAGCAAAACACATCTCTCTACCCGAACTGGGAGTTAATTAAAGTCTTTGCATATTATTTTATCTCAAAGACTAAATGTCTAATGATGAACCAAAGATTTCATTAGTATATCTTTACCAAAAAAACATTGGATCAAGAAAAACTCACGATATAAATTTTTCAAAACACAAACACGCCCCCAGTGAAAGCGCATTGAGTCTGGTGATAGTCAGACCCAACCGTGATTGGGCTTGGTAGTGCTCCAATCCCGGGCGTTGGGTCTGGCGCTGGCCAGAACCAAACATAGATAGGTTTGGCAGCACGCCAAACCCCGAGTGTTGGGGGCTTGGCAGTGCTCCAAGCCTCGGGAATTAGGTTTGGTGCTGGTTAGACCTAGCCACAAATGAGCTTGGCAGTGCACCAAGCCTCAGGCATTGGGTTTGGCACCGGTCGGACCCAGCCAAAAATGGGCTTGATAGGACATTGGGTTTGGCGCTCACAAGACCCAGCCACGATTGGGCTTGGCATTGCCCCAAGCCCCCGACGTTGGGTCTGGTGCTGGCCAGACCAAGCCGTGGTGGGCTTGGCAGTGTGCCTAGCCCAGACACGTTGGGTCTAGCGCTTGTCAGATTCAAGAGATGATTGAGTTTAACACTATCAATTTTATAGATTTATATATAAAATTATAGATGAATTATTTCTCAACAAATAAAATTAATTATACAACTCTATACTCCACCAAAATCATTAGATGTATTAAAGTCTTTCATGACCAATCATTTCTCTATCTTTTAGCTGGATAAAATAAGTGGAATATAAACTCACAATGTAACTCAAAATATCACAAAGATAAAGTTACATTCCAGCCATTTTTCTCCATAAAAGGACATAACTCATGGTCTATAAATACACCATGAGACCTTCAAAATAAATGTTTACAATCTTTATTTTCTACTGCATATGTATTTTTAGAACATCTCTCTCTATAATATTATTGTATTTTATCTATCTAAAAAAATAGGTATTTAAGCATCAGAGAGTCTTACCTCTATTAAAAGAGATCTTTTGCAGGTATTATTCATAAGCCACCTTAACCTATCAAACACCAAGTATAAGCTATCAACCACCTTGGATATGAAGAATGGATGAAACTGCTAGAAGCAATTAATTAACCGAGTATCTAATTTGAAAACCCTATTTCTAAATTACTTGAATTTTTTGAGAGATCATCTCTCACCTAGCATGATTTAATGCTCCTTCAGATGCATATTAACTATGAACTATGAATGATAAATCTCAATATAAATCAATTGAATAGAGAACCGTCGCTGATAAAGTAAGGTAACATATCATGATTTGGCACCTAGAAAAAAAATAAAGCTTTCCGAAGCCAAGTGACATGATAAAAGTATAAACAAGCAACGCAGCAGTAATGACAAAGTATTTAAATCTCAATGAAGCTTGATTTCGTGTTCTAGACCGGACTGCTGATCTTTGAGAGTCCCTTTTGCTTAAGAGCACCTGTGTTACTGGATGCACATTGACCCACCTTGAAGCACTTTCTTATGATCAGAGGACTCTCTGATTTACCCTGATTTGCAATAACCTTGGTTTCAGCAGGCTTCGTCAGCTCAGAATTACAACTTTTCAAAGTCAAGGTTCTTTCATTCTTCCATTTGTTTCTCTTCCCAATTATCCCGTCATTGTCTGCAAGCAAATCCATGTAAAAACTAGCAATCTGCAGTTGAAAAACTAGGTACACCTTGAAAGAAATTCAATAGCGAGAAATATTTCAATTTAGAGGAATGATGTAAACAAGATACCAGGACTAGACAAGACTGCTCGAGGACGCAAAGCTGATTTGGCTCCGAAACTAAGTTTTCTATTCTCTCCAATACGTCTGTTGTCCTTCAATTTTCCTGCAAGTAGTATTCTGTCAGTACTCATGGCAACAATGTTTCTGCATCAAACACCGGCAGAACAGCACCATGTCTTAAATAATGTAAGAGAGAGTGAACCTTTGGATGCAGAAAATGGCTGTGCTTTCAAGTTTCTGACGAAATAAGGCTTTGCAAATCTTGCCATTGAAGGTGAAGAATCACTTTGATTTTCTTCTTCTGCAAGAAGTTCAGGTAGTTTTGAATTAAATTAACTCTGCAAGGCTGCAACCAGCCAACAATATTTCATTTAGTTATACTATCTAGCGACTAGCTAATACCTGAAGCGTGGGAACCACAACCTTCCACAGATGGAGATTCACTTTTAACCCTTAAAGAAGGCGTGGATACATGATCATTTGGGGGGGAGGATTCCTCATCTTCTTCCTGTTTCCTCACCTTGATCTTTGGATACACTTGGAAATCCAAAAACAAAACATTCCACGTTAGGCGAAGCAGAATTTTTCACAAAGTTACGATGAAGAGAACATAATTCCAAGACAATTAAAAGCCTACTTCTTTTGTGTAAATGGATGAACAATATTAGACTGCCCAGTTTCAGTTTTCATCAACGGTAATGGAAATAAAAGAGAAGGCTGGTCACTTTGAGGCTGCGTTTTAAAATACGTCAGAATTGGAGTTCGTGAGAAAAGTAAAGAAAAGTAAACGCCAGCTTGGGAGACATCACACTCACTGTTTGGCCTTTGTTTTTTTTTCAAATTCGAATTCAAATGTGATGTTTTTTCTGAAGTTGCCTCAAGGGTGGGGTTTGATTTGATTTAAAAGCAAGAAGTTGTTCACGAGGACCATGGCTAGACAACATTAATGCTTGGATGAGCTTGTGAAAAGTGAAATAGAAGCAAAGGGGTACCAGAGGAAATGAAATTAAAGTTCCATTTTTCTGCTTTCTTAACTTATAAACCAAGAAGAGATTCTGCAGCTGACACATTAGCAGTGAAACATGTGACTGAACTTGCTCTTTCAATTATGTTTCCGTTGCTGCGAGGAAACATTATTAATTTCTTTCAAAAATCAGGGTAATAGAAGGGTTTCGCCCCTTGGCATAATATATAATTGAAAATATACTATCTTATTTTTTTAATTTTTTTAAATTGAAGTATTTAAACCAAAAAGATATTTTATCCCATATTAAAAAAATATAACTTTTTTTCTTGTGAACATAGAACATATATACAAGGGCTTCAAATACCACATTAAAAAAATAAACTATTCTTCTAGTATTTATATAGTGAACTTTGAAATGAGTTAGCAATCAATTGAAAAATATAAAAAAAAAGAGGTCTCTAGATAAGAAAAAAAATTTAAAAAAAAGGGACTCTACTAGGTCGCCCGAGTTCCAGGTTAACCCAGTGAGTGGGTCCTACTCGCAGCTCTGGGCCCACCGCTGCTGGGTCCTACTGATAGCAATACCGAGTAGACATGGGTTTCGTCCCTTGGCATAATACACACACACAAACACACATGACCCGTATAATACACAGCTCCGTCGTAGGTTAAATATTTTTATTTTTTATAAAAAAATTATTTATGTAGATTTTTTCAACGTATTTTAATAGTTAAAAAAATATAACAAATCAAAAAATATATTTTCATGACAACCATAGTTATCAAACCCGACTTGGGGTTGACCTAGCCAAGGGGTCGGGTCCTGGGTTACACGGGTTGACTTGGGTCAAACCAGGAAAATTAGAAA
>Ga0307517_10007326_pt1 | contig 16111 bp, 10 predicted proteins | sample 23_EM_MG_FD_194515 | JGI IMG/M metagenome (GOLD analysis project Ga0307517, IMG submission 194515) | Populus trichocarpa ectomycorrhiza microbial communities from riparian zone in the Pacific Northwest, United States - 23_EM | ecosystem: Host-associated > Plants > Roots > Unclassified | place... | reverse complement strand
GGATAAAATGGATAAATATATAAGATAAAGAAACATGTTTGGTTAAAGAAATAAAAATAGTGACATAGACCTAAAGTATGTATATGTTTCTAAGATAGTTTTGGGGAAAATTTCTAATCTTTTAAAACATGAAGGATGTGAATATGTTCCTTTATCTTTATTGTCTCTATCTCTTATATTTTAAGACAATAATCAATCACCACCTTATAAATATTATTATTTTAAAAATATAGCAATAATTAGCAATGTATTTCTAGTGCTCAAAACACTTTAAAAATTATAAGATAGATTGACTCATTTGGAATTAAAAGTCCAAACAAATGGAGTGCATTCTACTTTATATTGTCTCTTGTGATTTATTATAGAAATATTAAAATCTATTGCATGCAATATGCAAATTTTGAAATGCGAACATTTTCAATGTGACATCAACAAGGTTGAATTAAGTTTTTCTAGATTATAACCTCTGTTTTTCATAGTATTTATTGAATTATTACAATCAAGGTTGTCAATTTTATTCCGCTCCAGCTGGAATGGCAAGCATACCTTGAACCATTTCCAAAAATAAAACAAAATGGAACAAATTTTATCTTGCTCAGGATCTCAGGTCATTCCAGATTTCTCAGCCGAGTTCTGACCGAAACTTTTGATTTCATTATGTCCATTCCATTTTGAGTTTACAAAATTTTAAAAATCATATGTATTCCCTCAATCAACATACCAAACCCAATCAAGATTTGAAAAATCCAGTTTTGGTTTTCTAAATCAGGCCTAAATATATATAAACACACAACTTTCAATCCTAGAAAATCAGCCCTTTCAAATTCCAAACTTTAAGCTCTTTCTATCCCAATTCATCACCCTAACAACCATATAATTCCCATCTACAAATATCTCTTTTCTAGCTAAGAAAAGGGGGGAATAAAATGAAAATAGTGGGGGTGTGTATTTGTGTGTGTGTGTGTGTGAGAGAGAGAGAGAGAGAGAGTTTTGTAGAAACCAATATTTCTTTTCTAGGATAGAGGAAGCAATATTAGGTGGACAAAAACAAATGAGAAAAGAAGAAAAAGGGAAATGAAATAAAAGATATTGGGAATCCATTCTTGAAAACGTTAGCAATATGGAGAACAATAATCTTTTTTTTTTGTTTTGTTTATGAGTGTGTGTGACACACACACACACACACACAAACCAAAAAAATAATAATGAAAGTTCTTATTCTTTTGATTGCTTTTTATTTGTTTTGAATTTGTTTTTTATTGAGTTTTTTTTTTCAATTTCATCCTTTAACATTTGGTTATATTTGATTTTTATATCAAACTCATTCTTTTAATTGCTTTTTATCTCATTCTTTTGATTGCTTTTTATTTCTTTTGAATCCTTTTTTTTTATTGATTTTTCTTTAATTGCATCCCTTAGCATTTAATCCTATGTTATTTTCATATCAAATTTGGTTCTTATTCTTTTGATTGCTATTTTTTATATACTTTTCTTGATTAAATTAATTTTTCAATTTAACCCCTCATCATTTTATTTCATTTTATTTTTATGTCAAATTTAGTTCTTATTATTTTAACAATTTTTTTCTTTTGTTCCTTTCTTGAAAATGGTTTTATTTTTTCATTTACATCCTTTAACATTGGATTTATTGATAATTGGGCTTTATAATTTTTTTCGATATAGTGATCTCGATCTCATGACCCGAGTCACGGGTATGAAATGTTAACCTTGATTGATATCAGTTTTTTTTAATCTTTTTTGTACACTAATTTTTCTTTTCAATTCTATCCTTCAATACTGAGTTTATTAAAGTTGGAGCTTCTTTACTCTCTTTTTTTCTTTCTATATAACATGTCTGGAATCCTCTAAATTGAATTCAATTCAAAAGTTTTAATGAAATCTCATATTTGAAACCCTCTTTAATGTTAAGAATTGAATTCCAAATAGAATTCAATCTCTAATAATACTACAAAAGTAAATCAGAGGTCAACCCTTTTGATTTATAATTTTAAATAGAAGAAATTTAATATAATAGCATGTTAGGAACCCTTTGAATTGAATTGAATTCAAATCTTATTTTTGTTGTAACCCAATTTTGGCCATTTGGATTTTAATTTAATTTTACAGGGTTTAAAATGTAAAATTAAAATATCAGAGTTTTATTTCGATAAAAAGTGTGATTTGTCAGCTTGCGCGAAAATTAGAGACTACAATGTGCTTTTGTCATTTTATCCTTATCTTAAAGATAATGATAGTTATCCGCTTTCGAATTTGATTCTTAATCAAATTCAAACTTCAAGAAGAGAATGAGTTTGATTGAAACTTTATTTTCTACACGCGATGAAACTCTTGCACTATAAATACAGGTCTTCGTGCATGAAAAAAGAGGCAGAAGAAATCCTAGGAGGAGGCCATTACCAGAAACCCTAAAAGAGAGAAACATAAAAAAGAAAGAGAGGAGGGGGCAGCGAACCCTATACTAGCCGCCGCCCCTCTCAGCCCCTTTCCTTTTTCTAGCCCGGCCTCCAGGAACCTCCACAAAGCAAAGCCTCCCCCAGCAGCCTCGGTTGATGCTCACCTTAACATAATTAAATTAAATCATCTTATTGGATCTAGTAGGGTCTATAACTCGAGTCACGGGTTTTTTTTTTCGCTTTAAAACACGTTAACAGTGCTTGAACATCATTTTTTTTAAGTTATAAGAAAAATCAACCTGGCTTGCGATGAAACACGAACGACTTATCTAGTGTTACATTGTTTATGAAAGATTTCTAGTCCAAGTGCAATTCTATTGTGTTGTTTGTTCAAGTTATATATAAACCATAAGATTTCTAATTGAAGTGCATGCATTATTTTTTCAAAAAATAAAATTGATAGGGTTGGGTTTAAACTTGGCACGATCAAGAATTTATTGAATCATTTGCTTGTGTGTGTGAGAGTACAATACATGACTCGAAACAGAATGCTGAAATGCTCTGAAATCAAAATTTATTGTTCAAATAAAAAAAATAGGACGCCAATTGATAATCTTGGTTGCAATAAATCGACTAAGAGGAAACTGGAATAAATAATAAGAAACTATAATCCATGTGCAGTCTAAAATTGATTTTTTGTATAAAAATAATATAGTTTAGTAAAAACATTTAGAGAATAACATAGGCTGGAAAAGTACTTCGAGCTATCTATCATCCGATCATATCTCTTCTCCGAATGCTCCACAAGAATGAGTAAGGTTTCTCTTATTTCGAGCTCAAACCAAACAGCTTATAAGAGAAGGCCTCATACATCTCCTTGTCCATAAAAGTGACTTCTGTGCTCCGAGAAAGCCCAGATTTATCATTAACGAACCGGGAAAGACTAGCCCTACTCCAATAAAATCCACTTGATCCTGCACCAGTACGTGATTCTGTTGCATGGGGGAACACTTAAAAATGATAATATTTTGTCATTCTGCAAACACCCAAGAGTTATAGATTTTTCATTATCCTTCTACGAGGTCTGATAATATTTTGTCATTTATGCCTTCACTGCCATGCAAGTTGGTTGAAGTATAAATATACTCCTCGATAATATCCGATCATCGCAAAACATTCTCTCTTATCAAACCTATATATCTCTACACTTCATTTCTTCTTCTACATCACATCGCAGATACTCTATAGACCTTTTTTTATCCTCCAAATTTACTAATTTAATCATCAAATAATCTCCTGTGCCATGCAAAAACTTGTTTCTGCAGGTGAACGTAGACCATAGGCCCATTACATCATCATAAAGACCATCAATCTATCGTAAACGAAGCAAGCCCAAGGCTCTTCTATATGAAATCTGAAATCTAAATTCCTCGTAATTATGTATCTTTGAGCATTTTGCTAGAAGAAATGACAAAATCCTTCAACCCTTGTACTCGTTAACAATTTATCTCTAAGAAATATATACCAAAAGCAATTGATTAATTAGCAATGTAAGGAGGGAGAATACAATTAGTTATACATTACATGCATGAAATCACCAGCCCCATAAACAAGGAGAAGCCTAGTACTTGTACCCCTTCTCAAACAAGCTCTCTGAAGCCAACCCACCAGTACCTCCTCCAGCATACTTGCCTAGAGTTGCATCTGAATTCCCCTTGCACCTAACCAGGAATACCTCTTGAGCTTTCTCAACGTTCTCCTTCTTTCCAGCCCATGTTTTGAGTGTGCTTTTTTGCAATGCTCGGCCGAAAGAGAATGATAGAGTCCATGGTTTCAACACCTCAAGCTTATTCATTGCATTGAGGTTCAGTGTTGCTTCCTCCTCGCTTTGCCCGCCAGACAAGAACACAATGCCTGGTACAGCTGGTGGAACGGTTCTGCGTAGCGCGGTCACTGTGAATTCAGCAATCACCTCAGGTGTTACCTTTAAGAATCAAACCCTTTGAAGATTAATCAACAATCGAAGACAAGTATGACAAGCTGAATTAGGTTAAGCAGTGATGTTGGTATTTTGATCATACCTTTGGGCTATCAGAGCCTGGAGTCACCATGTTAGGCTTGAGGAGTGTGCCTTCGAGAAGAACATGGTGATCATTCAATGCCTTGTAAACAGCTGCAAGCACAGTCTCAGTTGCAGCAGCACATTTCTTTATGTCATGAGCCCCATCAGTCAGAATCTCAGGCTCCACAATAGGCACCAGACCATTCTCCTGGCAAATGATAGCGTAACGAGCCAACCCTTGTGCATTCTGCTGGATAGACAATTCAGATGGCTCAGTTGGGCCAATCTTGAGGACAGCACGCCACTTCGCGAATCGCGCACCGGCCTTGTAGTATTGCTGGCAGCGTGCTCCGAGTGAATCAAAACCTTGGGTTGTAGTTTCACCATTAGTCCCGGCTAATTCAACTACACCCTTGTCAACTTTGATTCCAGGAATGACATTGTTTTCTTGGAGGACTTCAACAAATGGTTTCCCATCAGAGGATTTCTGGTAGAGGGTTTCTTCAAAGAGGATGACACCAGAGAGGTAAGGTAGGGCTTTGCCGGATTTGAATAGGAGTTCACGCAGGGCTTGGCGGTTGGACTCGATATTCTCAACATTTATGCTTGATAAACGCTTGCCAATGGTGCCTGTGCTCTCATCTGCAGCCAAAATGCCCTTCCCTGGTGTGGCAATGTACTTGGCAGTCTTGATCAGCTCATCTGGAGTAAACAATGGAAAAAACCAACCACCTTAGAAGCTATATAACGCTTGAGTAGATAACCAATACATTAGCATTTGAAGCTTCAATAAATGTGTACGCATGCATTTAGAGTAGGGAATCTGTCAAACCATACACTATATATGACTCATTGCCCCATACTCACAAAACTAGATGATTTTGTGTTGCAAGAGGTGAATTTTCAATCATTTGCATATGAAAGTCTACAACAAAGGCAATTAAGTTAAACTGGATATATATTCGCCACTGAACTAGTAGCTCAACCACATGCATATATATCCCACATTCCTGAAGTGATTTCGCGTTCGAGCCTCTCTTCTGTAACCAACAAAAGAACATGGATATGCATATATCCATAGCTGCAAAGGAGAAGGAAATTATCTGCTGTAGTGCCTCCAGCTTTCAGTGGTGATGAATTCGTAGTCAAAATGTTGCCTTGAAGTGAGCTTGTGTGCTCGACATAAGCTTCACGGAGTTCAAAAGGTAGGCCATAGAAAAGAGAGGGAGAGGGAGAGAGGTGTAATACCTGCATACTTTCCAACAAAGGCCGACATGCTAAAGCTTTTTCAAGGATGGATATTGGATAAAGAATGACGAATAGAGAAAAATGCAAAAACAAGCTTTCACAAGCACCTCTCTATATAGATCATCTTCAATAGAATATACCAAAAGAAATCCACCCCACAAATCTCAACGCGTGTCAAAAGATTGGCCCAACACAGATTATCATGCTTGGATAAAGCAATGGGTGATCATAGTCTCTGCCAAGTGGCATTTCTTATTATTATATCTTAGCTTGGGCACCCTAAAGTATCATGTGGAAAAGCTCCTCCCTCATCTGCAGCTTGCTCCCTCCAAAATTTGAAGAGGTAGATGCTAACATCTTTGTCTCAACCAATAATTTTTAACCATTAATGTCAATGTCCCTTCTAATTCATTTCAACTTCATTTTTTGATAAATGCCCTACTATAGTAGAGGGGAAGAAACAAAAGGAAAAATGCAGCCTGGGAGAGAAAATCTGCAAACCACAATAACAACAAAGAATCGAGATAGGATATTCAAACCCTAGCTGAACCAAAATAAAGGTTCACCATAAAATTTTATCACCATATATGAGATAAAATATCTGGGTTCACAGATACATAGATTAATGGGGAGGCTGTCACCATCAAGTTCCAAGTAGGTGCCTCTAATCACCAATCACTTTCCTCTGAGCCATGCAAACTGAGTAACTTTTTGGTTGTGGATTTATTGCACTTTTTTTTTCCTTGGAGAAACCCTCTGCACATAGAACTAAGGTGGTGACAGAGAATCAAACACCTCCTCCGTGACTCAGTTTTGTTTTTTAAAAAATAAACATATAGAAATGGAAGGAAGAAACTAGAGGTTTGATTTGAGTCAAAATTTGTTCAAAACTGAAAGCGCACAACTCAGCACATAAAGAGTCCGGCAGGTTCGGCTACTCGCTCTCTGCTGATTAATCAGCGCAGCCCTTAATATCTCTGTTGTGTATGGGCCACCACTAGTTCGTCGTCGTCGTCTGTGCCAAAATATCTATCTCCAAACTCACCCATGCCAGGTATGACACGGAAATCTTCATTCAAGCCAGTTTCAATCTCAGACGTTACAATCTTTATTCTTGGGAATCTTTTGCAGACCACATGCACTCCCTGGGGTGCCTGGTGGAAATAAACATCATATTTGTAAGCAGAGAACTGGAAGTCCAAAATTAATGTCTACTGATGAGTCACGTAAAGATGAAAACAAAAATTCGATCTCGCTTACAGATATGAGATTAAGAAAAATGATATTAGATTCTGGCACACCCTTGCTAATAAGTAAAGAAATGGCCTGAACAGCTGAATTGCCTGAACAAAAGGTAGAAAGTCATGTTAATACCAATAAGCAGTGCAAGTCATATATTCAGTCAGGTAATTTGCTATAATATTCAGATTCAAACTTGAATTGAATATAGAAGCTACTATCTTTTATGCTGTATGCCAGTAGAGAATGATGGGGGATAAGTTGTAGCCAAGTTCAAGGGAGTAAGTGCTTCTCCATCAAGTTAAAATAAATATACAAAACCGCAAGATTTTGTGAGTCCTTGAATGCAGTAAATTTTTTATTATTACTAATGTATTCCAAAACAAAAATCTATAGAGGAAACAATCCAACCTGTCCCTAGAATGGGATCCAATAGCAACACATGTCTATCCGAGATATCTTGTGGTAACTTTTCATAGATAAGCTGCCAAATCATTAAATCGTTAAGAATAGTCAGAACTCAGAGATTGTATGACACAAACAGATATCAACTCAAGACACGCTTGAAAACAAAGAGAAGAGCCTTCACAAACCTGCTGACCATTGTCACCTTCCCTATGAATAAGAATCTTCCCAATCTTGATGCCTTTACAACATGCTCGTAGAGCATTCTCCATACTCTCGCCACTGGTGTCAATATAAGAGAGATAAGTGGTAGTTTTTCATGCAACTGGGAAAGATGCAGGAGAAGTTCATAAAAAAGTAAAAAATAAGAAATGATTGTTATAGTGGCTACAGATTCCAATTCCGCTCCTAATTCTCTTCCTCTAACCAAGAAACTAGAACAATCAATCAATCATGATGCTACCATTCATGTGACCACCACATTGAGCTTTAGAAATTAACACAACCTAGCTTATTGTTGGTTTCATAGTACTCTTGCATAATATTATCAGGAGAGGAACTTCACCATAACTGCAGTTGGTATCAATCATACAGAAAGAAAGATCAATGTTATATAGCTGACTTATTGCCATTGCCCATGGTATTCAATCTATGTGCAGCTTGCGATAGAAGATGCAGGGGAATAAAATATGCAAGTAAATCAAAATGTTAAACAGACAATGGAACATATCAGTCCATTGCTTCAAGAATTGAGATCGTATGAGAACCTCCTAATAATGGAGACACCACATAACCGCTTACAAAAATCCACACCAGTGTAAACAGACCCTGCATCACACAGGAAAAAAATGTAGTGAAAACCATGATCCAAGCAGTTTAATTTCCAAAATTAAAAAACAAGCTCAAACAAGAGAAATATGGACCCATCACTTAAAAGTATGAACTGAGTAGAATTAAGCCATATGCCTAATCTTGCAGCTATAAACGTACCATCACAAGTAAGATATGTTCTGTTACCAGGGTGCCAACATGCACATCATCCATGTTATAGCTATCTAGTAAAGAGAGAGTATAAACCTTTTTATTTGTAGAAAAAAACATCAAATACTTCTCCAAGATTTCATCTCTCATTGACAAAATAAATACCAGGTAAGAGTGAACTAGAAATCAAGAACTGGATAGCCTAAAGATTCTCAGAACATTGAGAAACATCAGCTTACCAGTGGGAGTGGTCACCTGCTTTTCTGTAAATGGTAGATGTCCCAGACCATGTTCAACAACCTGGTAAATGAAAGAGATTGGACAAGTGAACAAACTGAATAAAAGAAAAGGCCACTATATCCCACTCTCAAGAAAGAAACATACTAAACAAACTCATTAAGAAAACATAAACCCACCAAACGAATCAATCTGTCAGCATAAAAAACAAAGTCATGTTTTGTTGTCTGGGAATCACGTATTAGGGTATGCATACCACGTATCTGCATGAGACAAGTAATGATTGTTGGATGAGAATAAGCAAAATACAGTACAGTACACAGAGCCAGAAAAGCTGGTAATATGTTCTTCTTAATCAAGATTAATTAGATCTCCATTAGAATTCATATCCCTTTGCCAGGTTAGATTAGAGTGTAAGAAGCCCAACCTGAAAAGTTGATTGAATGACATATAAGTTGGGATATATTTTACACATGTCATGTTGGCCAAGCTTCGTACAAATATGTTGCACAATCAAATCAATGGCTACATGATTATCTCCCCCACGAGGAATGATGATGTCAGCATACTTCTTTGTTGGGAGTATGAAGTCATCAAAAGCAGGCTTCACAAATTTTGAGTACTGCATCAAAATAATTCTATTACTTACTACCAGAGGAAGGTAATACACCATGATAGCAATTTAGATGAGATGAAACCTAGCCTCACTTGCATAAAAGGCTTTCTATTGGTTTACTTTAAGATTCTCTTCATCTCTAAATAAGTATCATAATTCATCAAGTTAAAAATAAAAAGAAAACATAAGAAATCACGTGTTGTTGTTAACCATCCAAAGTTAATACTAAATAAAAAGGAAACTGGATTTTTTCTTTAAAGATGGAGACAACTAAGGAAGGGTGAGGTTACACATAAACTCATTTTTTAACATAATAAAAGTATAAAGGAAGAATGACGGTGATTTTGGGATAGCATGGGTAGAAATTAAGAAAAACTCAATGGAAAAAAGAAAAGGGAGTAGTAGGAGTGCACTTCCTATCTCTCTTCTCCAAGCCTCACATGTTCTAAGTTGAATAAATTGGCTGGGGAACAGGCTGTAGATCTAAGAAGTTCTTCATTTTTTTCCTTTCTCTTTTCTCACCATATTTAACAACCAAACAACCAAAAAGAAGAAAAAATTTATATTTCCTGGATTTTAGTTTCAATAAAACTGTAAGAGAACAATGCAAGAAACGAAAGAACAATTCCACTTTTAGGCTCCCATTAGTTCAAGATTCAAACCTAAGAAATAAAAGGTCTCTAACCTGATCAAGTACTGTGCCAATATCTCTACCCTTCTCAACAGTATCACGCCTTATTCTCCTTGCCAGACGTACATCAGCATCTGCACTGAAAATTGAACAATGTCAAGCAATGGTGCTAGCAACATGTAAGATGCGTTTGTGTCGTATATTCAATCATTTTATAAGGAACATCATAACCTATTGGTTACAAAACAAAACAGAAAGACAAATGGCAAGAAACAACATAAAATTGTTACGGTTTGGAGAAAAACAGGTAGGTGTAAACATTTTGTTACAGGAAAAAACCAATTGCTACTTGAGACAACCTGAGAAAGATAGGTTGCCATTAAAAAAACTCCAATAATAAGGCCAGTAAGGTAAGGATTATGACATATCTCAGAAGGCTACAACTAAAATATAACATGCCCTATAGGTTATATGCATTTTATGAACCCACATCTTCACACAATGTCCCCGTATAGATTATACACAGTGATGCAAAAGTTAACCGATAGCTGGAAAACTAAATAACCTGTATCAACAAATAGCTTCATGTTCATCAACTCTCGAACGCGAGGATCATGGAAAATTAGAATGCCTTCCAAGATTATAACATCTGAAGGATTGACCTGTAAAATAGTTGTAGTAATAAGAGTTCAGAATGTCATGCACATGGAAGAATCAGACATGGGATTTACATTCTATCAGTCCAACTACAAGATCAGAGATGAGTTCGAATAACAATGTTGTGCAAAGACATCATGGAAGAAGCATTCAAATGCACTATGTAGAGAAATTTCAGTATGGCAAAACACTGGTAAGTGTAATATAGCATGTACAGCTGAAACATAAAAGGAGACATTTGTCCGCCAATGATTAATATGAAGGTGCCCATCATATTTGCACATGTACACCCAGGTCACTGACAAAGACTACAATCAATACGGTGGAAAAGAGAAACTGCTAACTACTGAAGTTTCAAGTCATTTCTTTTTTCTTTTTTTTGTTATATTAATAGTTCCCTAAATTCAAAAAAGAACTCAATTAAGAGAAAGAAAAGGAAGGAATCCAATTATGCAATGTAGTATAGTACAATCATAATAGTAGTATTGTTCCCTTTAGTTTTTTTACCTTTTTGTAGCTCTAACATGTAGATTTTTTTGTGCCCGTAACATTCCATGTTGGACAATATAAGCAACAGAACACAAAATCAAACACAAGGCAAAACCCAAAATCTAGCTAAAAGCAATTTCATGGTTCACTAGCAATCTCCTTCAACATTAAGAATTTTACAAAGAAAATGGCAAGTGAACATAAAGCCAAACAATACATTTTCCACTATCCAATTAAGGTCCCATCAAGCAATGTCCAAGACTCTCAGAAGGGATGATTTGGGATAGTCCTACCTTCAACATATTTGCATGAAATGGCTGCTCTCACAACTCCTTCGGCAACCTTATGGTTACAATCTAACGACTTTACCCTCACTAAATAATGCCCCCCAGAAAATATATATCCATATAGAAAACAAAGCTTTCCAGTAAATACTACATAAAAATCTTACAAAATTCTGAAGAACACTTGTTATGATAGTACAGAACCAAAGTGTCTCTGTAGCCAAGATCAAATTGCAAGATATCCCCAATGGGATTTGACATAAATCAAGGAGTTATCTTTTACAAGACAAGGGGACAATAGGAAAAACTGTACCCTTCTTGCTGGAAAAACATTGTTTTTGTAACTCTTGAAGTCATATTTTGGAATATCTACTGCTTGCCCATGCCTCAACTTCTCCATAGCACATAATAGTTGCTCAGTGTCAAATGCATCTGACAATAAGAGAAATATTATGCTAAAAAACAGGGTGAAATAGCATCCACCACACAAAAAAATTTCTCCCCGCCATTTCAATAAACTTGGCAAGAATTATGTCCTTAAATGCCTCCACTAGAGATGTACATTACAGAATGTCCCTGTTTGGAAAATGAAATGAGAAAGAAGGAAGCTCAGAGCATGACAAAATAGCAAAGCATTTTCTGGCTTTAGTGGGTATAGGTTTTTTCTCACCAAGAATCAAGTAGAAGAGCAGGCCTATTTTGGATAATGAAAGTGTAAGAGGAAATACACACCAATCATTGTATCCAAGATCCCTCAAATAGCAAAATGTATCTTAGAGAAGTCTACTCACCAGGATGGTCAAAGTTATACTCATGAACTCTTGTAAGTTCCTCTTCAGTCAGATCATGATAAAAAGAATCCTGCCATGTCATCCATGAACGAGATTTATTTTTATATTCAATCAATCCTGATAGTAGCATCAAACCTTTATGACCAAGAACTCAAATTTTGATATTGTGTTTCCTTAGCAACTTCCAAAACTAATTTGGAATCGGGAAGTCATTACCTGGTTAACAAGCACCACACGCTGATCATGAAGCTGTTGAATAATCATATCACAAACTGTAGTCTTCCCAGAAGCCGCTCCACCAGCAACTCCTGTACCACAATTAGTAAAAATGGCACATTTCATAAAAAATATATCAAAAAGGTGAAAAGGGAATACATGGTCCCATGAAAAAATTAGAAGAAACCAATGCATCAGCAGCAATTATAGATGTAGAAATATTTCATTTTTTCTTCAACATCAGATCCCTCCTGCCCACCTAATCCTGCTGTTTTAATTTGCTTCACCAAATCTACATCGAAACCAATGTCACCCATTTCTTGATTGACTAGGAGATGTTTAAGAGCAAAATTCAGTACGAGATTACTCTACATCCCTGTTATCCAACTCCCTATTAGATGATTCCAATTGCATTACCCACATAACGATTCATTTTTTCACACTTCAAATGTCTATGCTCTGCAAACCAAACTCGTGTATCCTCTGTTGTTCTCATTTTCTGGTTAGAGAAGGCAAATATATGCTGTTCAAAAACATTCAACTGATAGGTAAGAGTAGACTAGTTAGAAGTTTCTAATAGAAGAAGGTAGATAACAAGTGCAATGTTCAGCCAAACCAATATGAAAAAACTTCGATATGGCATTATCAAAATGTACATAAGACAATTTGCATGCACCCAGGCATAAAACATGTTTTTGAGCTGATAATAAATAAATGCAATAATTCATGAGCTTTCTCTAATCTGTTCTCTTCTCACTATCTCCATGGACATGCCGAAACGTGGTAAGAGTGAGAAATTCAAAAATTCATTTTGATGAAAGGACTTTTCTTGATCATTGCAAATGCCGATCATACATCCTGAATTTCAGCGACCATTGCTAGTCAGTCAGCACATTACCAATGATTGATCTCACAAAACAAGAAGAGAACCACACAACACCACTCGGTATAAACCAATCAAAGAATTCACTGCAAACCTATATCAAAACAATACAAGTACAAAATCGACAAAGTGAACACTCACTAACTCACCAATGACAAAGGGTTGCTTATGCATCTCTTCAGCTGCCAGCGTCGTCGGTTGCCCCACCTGTGTATTTCTCAACTCCAAACCATTCATATGAAACCCAGAAAAATGAACTCCTGATGATGCCTCTATCATATCCTCAACTGATTTAGCACCCATGAAGAAAACCTACAAAAAAACAAAAGAGCCCTTTATCCTAAACCACATTTCCCACTTTATGCACCCACCCCCGCCCCTCTAAAACTCCCACTTTTTACAAAAAGATTAAATCTTTCATCTCCAATAATCAAAGGGCAACCAAATCAACCATTGCATTATCTAATTCAATAACAATCACTAAGTTGCATAGCCATAGCACTAAAAAAGCAGAAAAATCAATTAATGAAAACATCCCAACAAAAGTATCAGCGTCACAGCAACTTCCATTTCCTTGCATATCACAAAAACATCAAGATGACACGAAAGGGTCACTCTTTTCACCATTTCTAACCCACCCAAAAACAACAATCAGCCAATGAACACACAAGGAAATCAAAAATAAAAACTTTAATTAATTACAAAAACCGGAGATTCTAGATTTGATCAATCAAACAAGAAACAACATATCAAAAACCAAAAAAAATGCAGATTGTACCTGGTGTACAGCTCCAAAATTCAGAGATCAGTGAGAGAAAGAGATTTATGAGTGTAAAATTTTTTGCTTTTCAATTAATTATTTATTTGGGAATAATAACAGATTGCCGTTTGAAGAAAGTATTATTAGGGAGGCTGGCTGTGATTTATTTTTTCCTGTTTAAGCAGAGAGAGATCAGGGACGGAATGATTGCTTAGGCGCGCGCGTGTGTTAGACATCACTGAATTTGGAGTCTTTATAGAGTCTGATTTTGTAACAAAGTCTTTGATTATAGAAATAATTCCCAACTCCTAAAATATTTGTAATTATTGCAATATCTATTTCAGTGGTAATGTTATTATCTTGAGTTTTAATATATAGAAAATATATAAATAAAAATGTTAAAAATACTATTGAAAATATAAATCTCTACAGTTTAGAGTAAAATGTCATATTATAGAATGTCGTGGATTTAGCATTTATCTGTTTGATATATTATAAGTCTCTTGATTATAGAGTAGAGATTCAAATTTATTTATTTGTTTTTTTTTAAAAGAATATTATGAATATTAATTGAAATAGTATTAACCCTAGTGCTACTCTATCCAGCGTTTCACACAGAAAGGGAAAGAAAGTAGTTGAAGACTTGAAGTAGAGAGCACTACTCCTCCACCCCGCACCACCGCCATCTGTCGTACAGATTCCAGATCTTGAAAAGTAGAGGTGATTGGATCGAGGAGGAGAAGGATCCACCTAAGCATCGAATCAGCTGTGGGGTCCATTGTTTTTTTAAGTATAATGGGGAGATTTTTTTTTCTTTTTAAAATAGTATAATAAAAAATTAGAGAAATAATATTTATTTAAAAAATAACATAATTTAACAAATTGTAAATAATATCTATGACCTGAGAATAGAAAATATTATATATAATTTTATTAAAAAAAATTAATTATTTACAAATTTAAAAATAAATCAAACTCTCTATCATTATAATTTTCAATAAAAAATATAATTTTAATGATCACACTATATCTATAATAATATAAAATTTGGATAGCAAAATAACATGATCCAATAATATGTTAAGAACCATTTAAAGAAAAGAGGTTTGTAAGACTTTTTTTTCTCTCAGAAAGCGTATTTTGTGGGCCCAGATAAGTGAGTAAAATTCTGGTTGTTCCAGGCTCTTACAAGAGGTGTACGCCCTGACTCGAATTCGAGATCTACTGTGCAGATCTCAAGCCCTTTATCATCACGTTATACCCCTTGAGGACATAGAGCTTTGATCAATCTAGATTCAAGTCGAGTATGATTACAACGATAACAAAGTTCTCCCAACCGAGTATTTAACGCAGCTGCATTCAAAACAACAACCTTGGTTATTTGACATGGAACTAATTATAATTACATTTAAGGACTAGATAGATAAGATTAAATATGGAAAGAAAAAAAAAGGTTAGTAAAGAAACCTAGAGGCATTTGATATGATATGAAAGTTGAAGTTGTTGTTTTTATTATTTTTCTAGTTAATTTTAAATTTTAATTATTTGTTTTCTATTTAAATTAAAACTTTAAATTTAATTAGTATTTTATTATTAGAAATCTTAATGCCCGAAGAATTTTATTAATTATGTAAGTTTTAATTAAAAATTATTTTTATAAAAGATTTTAGATCTAAAATTAATATTATGAAAACATTAGACATTCAAGAGTTTTATAAATATATAAAAAAATTCATTTATTTCCTTGCAGTGTCTTTTACCCACGCTATGTACTATATGCTAGTATAACATATATGAATTTAAAATAATATCTTAGATTCATCTATTAAATCAGTGCCTAGTTTTATAATGATTTGTTAGCTAGAAACTAATTGTGCAGCATGAAAAAAAGAAAAAAAGGTAAGCTGTCGTGTGAAAAAAAAATAGTAGAAACAATTTTGTTTGTCACACTCCGTAAGTTTTATTCGAGGTTCTTATCCGGGTATTTTTATATTTTTTTTAAAAAATAAGATTAGTTTTATTTGAGGTTCGTGATTGCCCCTCCCAGTAAATACGCTTTTTAAAAATTGAACTTGTATTCTCACATTTACAGAGATATAGCAGTGTTTTAATCGTTAGACCAACATTTCATTAATACTCAGTTAGTTTTGATAGAAAACATAGAGATATAAAAAAAAATTAAAAAAAATAAATATATC
>Ga0307517_10007324_pt1 | contig 16112 bp, 5 predicted proteins | sample 23_EM_MG_FD_194515 | JGI IMG/M metagenome (GOLD analysis project Ga0307517, IMG submission 194515) | Populus trichocarpa ectomycorrhiza microbial communities from riparian zone in the Pacific Northwest, United States - 23_EM | ecosystem: Host-associated > Plants > Roots > Unclassified | place... | reverse complement strand
TTTTAAATAAAAATTTATCGTGACCTGAAAATCAATTTGAAAGGTCTCTCGAGTTATTTATCAATGTCACGTAAGATATTTTTAAATAATCATTTTATGTATCAATGTTTTATTGATCAAAAAATATATAAAAATCTATTTATTTTTTATATTATTTATTTTTATTTTATTTTATTTTTTATGCAAAATAAAATAAAAATATCACAAGTGAAAATTGATTTGTATAATTTTTTAATTTTTACATGATAATAAAAGTTGGAGGCATGTATAAATGAGCCGGTTGATCCACCAGAGAGAAAAGACCTGTCACCAAATAAAGCAAATACATTAATCCTCCAAAACTCAGATATCAGGCAGAAAACTGCAGTTAACATCCATTCAAGGTGGATCAACGAAGAATTGGTAAAAACATTATTCTATAAAAAATGTCTGCTCTTCTATTTGGTATATATTCATCTGTAGACGATAAGAATTTGCTCTAATCATCCACCTTCATTAACATCAATAGCCAAAACTCACAAATTCCGAATTTTTTTTTTTTTTTGTACTAAAGTCCAAGCCCACAATCTCCAAGATATGCAGTAATCTGCAGCATTTAGATATGAATTTATATGCAATATGAAACGAAGCTATGGATCAGGAAACTGCTTAGATGTTGGATAAATTACAGCTAAATGCATACCTCCACCACCATCTGTGGTCCTCAGCAGCAAGTTGTAAATGGATCGATGCCACCGTAATTAAAGCAGTGACTGTCAGAAGAGCAATACAGATGATGAACAAGATGCTGTAAATGGTATAAATCCTGTGACCCCACACACTAGCAAAGATGTAGTAAAGTTCGGTGCATACAAGAATGAATGGCAGAAATCCCGCAATTGCCATTTGATGAACTGTTCGCCGATACCATCGCAATGGTGGAATCTCTCTGGGATATTCGGCGGTGCGACAAGGAGCTTGGAACTCAGCCTTGCTGTTCTTCCCAATAATTCCACCTTAACCGATCAAAGGAGATGATACAAATGTCCATATAAGAGCTATCACGAGCTGCAGTGGCAGTATCAGCAACTGACTAATCAAAATGAATATAATCAACCAAGGACACAACTCTTACTTGACAAAGCATTATTGATCTCTAACACTACTATGTCTAAGAAAAATGATGACAACAAGTTGATTGTTTTGAGCTTTTGACGTGGGACGTCAAAAGGAGCTTTTCAAGTTTTTTCAAACAAAAATTATTTTAAAAAAAATTACTTTCAATTATATTATTAAATAAATGCTTAAAAACTGAATGATTTTTTTTATGCAAGCTGATGCACAGTAAAGATAGCAACAAGTAAGAAAGACAGATAATGGATCGAAAACCAAAAAGAATTATCACACTATATTTCTGAAATCGAATTTAAACAAGTCTGAAACCAAGAAAGAAAAATCAAAATTTCTAAACAAAATGGAAACTTGAAGAAAAACTAAAAAAATCAAAGAAAAATAACAAAATTAGCTTTAGTAGCATCTTTGAGACCTAATTTATATGATATAATTGTGTCGATTTTCAGTAGGGATTTTTATGAAACATTTGCTCAAATATTTAATTATAAACGCAGTTTATTAATACTTGGTTTTGATAGGGTTTCATTAAAACTACTTGATTTGATTCTTGTTGTGATAAATTCAATCACTCAAGTATTTGTAAGCCAACAAAGCAAATTTAAATTGAAGGCATTTCCATTGATGCTTGCTGCCGACCAGAAAATGTACAGAAACCAACATAACAAAAGGATGCATGCAAGCCAGCCAGCCAGCCAGCAGGGCTTGAACGAAATCATTGAAACATTCTCACTACGCCATAAAAATCAAAAGCATCAGACATTACCACACTAAAAATCCCTTAGATACTCTCACTGTGCTTCCATCAAACTCAAATAGGATGATGCAGGGAAGTACTTGCCTGGAGCAAGCCAAACAAAATTGGATAAGCAGCTCTATTTCACATGCTATTACTAATAACCTAAAAAAAATTGTCACGGATCATGTACAACAAGATTCCTCTTCCACCAGATCAGACAAGGTGAATAAAGAAAAACCCTAAGAATACACTGCCTGAAAAATTACAATTATGGTGAAATTTAAATACAACTTGCCAGGGAAGAGGAAGGGAAGACATCACCAATGAAAACCAAACACACCTTTCAATGCATGCAGCTATGCGACGGGGCATGCCCGCTCCCCGGATCAGTTTAAATATATTACCAATATCAGTTGTTTAATAGGTAACCAATATCAGTTGCTCCTTCCGTCCACAAAGAAGAATAAACTCTATCATGAAGAAACCTGCAGCATGTTGTCACCACCATGAAAAATCTTCAGTCAGTTCAAGCTGATATGGGCTCATAAGGGTATGATAGCCATGGGTGCTTCAGAGCCTCGGATGCAGAAGGGCGTTTCTTTGGGTTTACTTCAAGCAAATGAGAAACAAAGTCAATGAAGCCCTGGTCCCCCATTGGCAAACGGTGCCTCAGGGATGTCTTCTTAGGTATCAGGTACTCCAGCCTGCTAGTATCCTGAAGATTAGAGAGAATATAAAATATTAGCACAAACCAAACATATCATATCCAGATTTAAAGTTTGACATCCTAATAGTAATTTTTGAACTCTAAAAACTACAAGCAACTACATCACCGGACAGAGGGGATACGCACAATTAATTTCATACGAGGAGCAATAGAGAAGTAGCGAAACAAAAGAATGTTTACCTGATTTCGCTCATAAAGCATGTGATTCTTGGTAAAATACTTGTATGTATCTCGTCCCTTTGCTAGCATGTTTTGATCAATGGGACCTATAATTCCAATAACTCGTGCAAGTAACGTTGCTGGTGAATCATTTTGGAATAGGACCTGAAACAGAAGTTTCATTTTAGCCAAATGGTACCAGGGAAACAGCTAGGAAACCAAATTATGGAAGGTCCAAAGCATCCTCGCTTCAAATGGTGTTAGAAAATTGTTCAAGCAGAAGAAAAGATCTCCAGATCGATTAGCCCTTACAGAAACTACTCAAGTATATCTCTGAAAGAAATATATGTTGAGGTTCAATTGATCAGAATATAAAGATGTTTCCCCCATGGACAGAATAAATAAATAAATGCATCACAACATCAATATGAGGGTGACATTTAAATTGATAAGAATACCAAAAATATGTATGCAGCCATAAAAAGAAGAAGAAATTTAGGAAGAAATATAGCTCTCTCTCTCTCTCTCTATGTGATTTTCAGAACCTCAGCTGCACCTGCTTGTCAGCATTAATTCCATTGTTCTTTCCTATCTTTTGCATTTCAGAACTATGTTCTCATATCCCAACCTTTTCACCTTGAAACATACTCTCTAGCTTCCCAAATCTCCAAAACTAATGGTATAAACACAACCTTTTCTAACTTAGTCACGTATACTATGTTCTGCTCCCTAAAAAGCTCTACAAGGTTTTCACCTCACAAAGTACGTTTGACAAACTATCTTCACACAAAACCATCTCAATTCATAAAACACAATGACCACTGTCTTTTGGCCAAGTCCCTCAAGGAATATATTCTTCAGTTTTATATGACAAGTCCTAGTAATTATATGCATGCGTGTGATATCATTCTTCAGCAAGTAGTCTTTATGCATTCTCCATAAGTTGGGAAATTAAAATAAAACTCCATGTATGGTTGCTTTGGCATATTTCCTCATGGATAACTCTCCCACATATTTATGTGACAAATCAGTAATTTTCAGCGAAAGAAAGGGATCCAAAGTGTTTATGAAGAAATCTCTTTCATACTCAAAGTAACGTGTGCATTCACTCATTGATTGGGAAATTATATGGAACTCTACCTCTGCATGCATATGGAGCACCTTGGCTTAGTTAAAAAAAACCAAATAGAAAGGAAAGGAAGAAAAGACTACAAAAGTTGTACAAAGACAATGAGATAAACAGATGCATAGACAACAAATACATAGCACCACGCCCCTGCTATTCTTACAATTTCCTCCAGGGCATGAAACTTATTGGGTAAATTAGTAATGGGAAAAACTTACATTGCCAGTGCAAAGCTCTGCCAAAATGCAGCCAAGTGACCAAACATCTATCTTCTTATCATACGGAAGTCCTAGGATAACTTCTGGTGCACGATACGACCTGGATTGAACATAGGAGCACAGATGATCTGTCTCAAAACAGCTACTCCCAAGATCAATGACTTTCACCTCACATCTACTATAGCTTTTCACCAATATATTCTCAGGCTTCAAATCACAGTGTATAAGACCAAGGCCATGCAAAAACTGAAGTGCCTCCAAACATTGAGTGGTAATTGACTGCATAGAGAATTTCAAAACGTTTATAGACCAGCATGCATGAAAAATAATATATTCTCTTCTTTTGTTTTTGGCAACGAGATAAAAAATTGAAAAGGCACCAAGTAATTAATATATAATTTTTGGAATGTCAAGAGGATAGAACTCCTAGGAAGAAAATGGCACACAACAAACCTGCAATCTTGGCATTGTGAAGTAAACCTCCCCTCCTGATTCTCTATTGAACTTATGAAACTCATATAAGTTTGCCTTCAGAAGCTCACATACGATTAACAAATGCTCCTGCAAAGCAAATAGGAGTTGCAAGGTAATCTATTTAGCTTGCATTGAGGAGTTATCATGAACTTCACCCTCAAGAAATCAAATCAAAGCTTCATTTGTAGATTCATGTATTGTAATTGAAAAGGTATTCACTGATATATATGGCTATTAATTTTTCATTCTCAGTTCATTTTAATATGATGTTTACAAAACCAATGCCCCTACATCTAGTGGTCGGGAGCGAGTGGTCCAACCACGCAACCAAGGTTCAATCACTAGCACCAACAAGAACAATAAAGAAACGATGCCAAATGTCAAAAACTAACCATGGTTTGATAATTACTTAACCCAAGGACATAAATATCCAAGACATATTGTAGAGGGATATAGTAAACCAAAAACATTTACAGGGACATGGTAAACCTAATGAACATGCTACATGGACATTTTTGAGCTTTGATCCATTTGTAGTGCATTACATTGAAACAGTGAAGAGAAGAATCTGTGACCCAATAGAATTTCTTACCCAACTAAAATTAGCACCAGATAACTAGTAGGGTAGGATACCAATAGCTGCACTAGACCATCTACTGCGATAAAATACTAAATCATTGAAACAAAATACAAAAAGGAAATCAAGAAAGTCGAGCATACATCCACTTACTCGGTAGTAGAAGTAATCATACAATCTGAGAATGTGGTACTTGTCAGCAGGATCATGCTTGTTGACATACTTAAGAAGCTTTATCTCATCAAGACTTTGATCAAAGAAGTCCTTGTTGTTTTTTATAATTTTCACACAAACATCAATGCCTGTGTGCAGATCATGTGCTTGTATAGCTTTACTAAAAGCAGCTGACCCAAGATACTCAGTAACATGATAACGGCCAGCAATTACAGAATTCAAAACAACATGGAAGTTCTTGTCCTCCTCAAAGCCAGTTCTGACCAACAAAAGCAGTTCGGGAAAGTCTGTTAGAATCAAGCTAATCAACTAGGAGCAGAGTTCAAATGAAAAGGTCACTCGATTAACAATCAAACATTAATTAAAACAAAACAAATAGGTATCCAAATTTTCAGAATACGCCCGACTAAAGGGAGAAAAACACATACTATAAGGGCAATTCACCCCCAAAAAAAAAATTACATATTAATCCACTTGAAAATAAGACATCATCCAGCTCCAATATTAGAAGTTTTTGTCACAAAATTCAGCAAGCCAACAATTATTTCACAAAATAAAAGAAGGGGAAGGGCATGCCTAACTAAACATTACAAGCGCACATCTCACTTCAGCAGCGGTTGCTGGGATAGAGTGAGGCAGCAAGGTGATAGGGGCAGATGGAAATGGAAACTTTAGAAAATGAAGGATGGATAAAAAGTTATCATGTTGTCTAGTTGACACAAGACATAAATAAATGCAAGATTTTTAATGTTGGCAACAAAATGCACCCACCTGGGATTTGAATATCCACTTTTAGGGACAAGTTTTAATCGATCCTAACCAAACATTGAACAAAATAAACTTATTCTATCATCCCATATATCCAGACCACCAAAAAGTTCAACCAGTCCATGAATGTCTAACCTAGAGAGCATAACCATAATAATTCTGAAACGAAAGGGATAAATTTACAAAAAGTACCACAAGTGCACCAAGGACACTAACAGGGGACACAGGTGTTTTCATTCACCAAGGATGCTAACAGAGAAGTTAGATATCTGTATTCCAACTTTAATAATAATACATCCAGCAAGAATGTTGTAATCAAGGGGGTTGAGAAATGAAAGGATTCACAAGCCTTATAAATCCTTGATTTTAAATTTTTGTTCTTCTAAACACCATTATTTTGCCACCAAATGACTCCAACAATATAGATACACTTAAAACTAGATTAGCAATTTTTTAAAATCTAAGGTAGTGTTTGGCATTGTGGTAGCGATTGTTTTTCAAAATGCTTTTCACTTGGAAATGTATCAAAATAATATTTATTCATTTTTTAAAATTCATTTTTGACATCAGCACATCAAAACGATCCAAAAACACCAAAAAAAACAATTTTTTTATAAAACACGGCCACGCTGCAATACCAAATGGGGCCTAAATACATCTAATGATAGCTACAAGGAAGGAAGTAAACAAAAACTAGGAGTAAATTGCAAGCAAGATAGATAAGACTCTTTTTTCAGTACTTGCAGTGTTTCTTGTTTTTCGTTTCCTTATTCATGCCACAATAGCTAAATGGAGATTGAAGCTTAGTTGCGCGGGTCAGAGTCTGTAATCTTATTGATATATATAAGATTCACAAGTAAGTTGTTATCAGTCGATCAAAACTAGAAAGGCAAGGTTGCAGTTGTCATTTCAATAAGTGTTACAATTCAATCATTACACAACTAGAAAGGCAAGGTTGCAGTTGTCATTTCAGTGAGTGTTACAATTCAATCATTACACACTCAAAAGCGCCCCTTATGTATCCAATTGTTCCTATTTGTTCCATCCAATATTTCTGGCCTTTATTCTTGTGTTAGTTATTTTTCGCAAAATAATTTACATGGCTCTTTCAAATATTGTGTAATGAAGGATTAGGAACCACATGATCTTAAATTCCTAGAATTTGGGCAAAAGGAAAACTAAACATTTCGATTAATCTGGTAGATGAGGTTCCCCTTACAGGATAGCACCCGCATGATCAATTTCTAATGATAATGAGGAGAGGAAGAATATTTTTGCTGGTTCAGAATAACCTCACAAACAGTTCACCCCTCCCAATCCTTGATGTAGGAAAGAAGACCAGAATCTCCATAAATGGTGTGCTTGTTTTGTTTACTCATGATCACTTCTTTGGTTATTAGAAAGTAACAGAAAATCAAAAGAGATCAACTTAGGTGCTGATAAACAATTAAGACGAAAAATGTTGAAGATATCATGAGAATAATGAGTACACAGAAGGAAGAAAACATAACGAGGCAGGAGAGAAAGAGCACAAGAATCCTGTATGATAAGTTGCAAATCATTAGTTACTCTAAGGACATTGGGGGGGCAGGGGGGTGTTAGAAAGAGAGTGTGTGACAGAGTAGTGAAAGGGAATAACACTCTAGTATGTGAAGTAGAGGCATCTTATCAATATCGAAATAAATAAAAGTGCCAAGAGCCCAAGCTGAGTAGTGCATCAGTTTGCAACCAGAAATCACTAAATTTTTTTTTTTTTTTTTTTTGATAAACTCTTCAAAGCAGAACATACCTGTTTTTCCTATGCACAATCTTAAGGTTGAAAGTTTCAAATTCCTCCTCCTGAGCCTTGATTTGCCTTACTTGTTCTTGAACAGCAGCAGCCTCTTCATCCTCAAAGGATGCCCCGGGATCTTCTTCCCTCACACTGCCAATCTTCTCATCTTGTTCCTTCATGGCACACTCTGGTTCTGCATAACCATAATTTGAGAGAGAAGAGGGACTAGAATTTGCTGATCCAACAGCATTCATATTATTTTCATCCCTGGAACTTTTAACAGTTGAGGAATCACTGCTTTTCCGCTGCCATGTACCATGCATGTCATCAGGCCCCATCAAAGCATTCAAGTGATCATTAGTTTCTTCACTGGCAGCAACATTGCAGTTGTTTGACCATAAAGATTTGCTAGAGCCTTTCTGCGGCAACTGTTCACCCCTCAGTGGTGGGGGGAATGAAAACCCGCCATCTGTATGATTTTTACCTTGAGCACGCACATCTCTGTCACTCCCAACCACATATTTACTGGAATCATATTTATCGAGTTTCTTCTTGTCCCTGTTTTGTTTATCAACATATTTTTTTTCTGAGTCATGGTGAGAAGATCTAGATCCACCAACTCCAACATCATGATCATGAAAGTACTCTAGATCCCCTTCACTGCTGCCTCCAACCAAACTTTCCCGTATTTCACTTCCAATATCAGCAGCATCGCTGTTGATACCCACACCAATCGATCTAACTGAACCATGTTGATCGTCATCCATACAAATATCATCTAAACGTGGCCTTCCACACTCATCCAGGACCTTCCCATCTCCTATCATGATGAGTTCATTCGTTTGCGTGACAAACCCCTGCCAGACAGGTTCTGCTCGCATCAAATTTAGTTCTTCTTCATCCATCAACTGCCCATCATATTGAGCTATTAAATCACTCTCATTAGTTCTCCCATACATTTCTGCCACCGACAATCCTATAGGATCATCTGATGCTGTCACTGGTTCGACATTTTTTTCTTGAAATAACTGCTCACCAGAAAAGTAAGAATCCTCTTCAGCAAAAGATTGATCATCATCTTCATCTTTGGTTGGAACTCTATCCTGTGGGTCTGGAACACTCCCATGCCCAGTACCCTTTTCATTGTCACTTGGGTAATCAACTTCATGAGCCAGAAACCAGGCCTCATCCTCGATAGGTTGTCTCATGTATCCAACATCATCGTCATCGTCATATTCATCGGAATCCCAATACTCATTTGGATAATCAATGGATTCGCTTAATCCATCACCAACAGTAGCAAAACCAGAAACCAGATCAGATGTATCCTCAGCAATCCCCTGACTTACAGATAGCCAACTGCCTCCTGCAATCCTTTTTCCACCTGGATCATCAATTACCAAGAAAAATTTTGTGGGAAAATCACCAAAAAGAAAAGGAAAGAAACTGTGTACAAAATGAACAAGAAACAAGTGATCTGAATTTATTTCACTATTTAGTTAGCATTAACTCGTTTAATAAAACACAACCATTATACTATATGTTTTCTGTTTTACACCAACATGCCATTGGAAACCAGAAAGAAAAAAGATTAGTGTTCCAAAACCCAAAAATTACAAGATGAGCTTCAGTGCTCAAAATGAGAGCTCCCAAATCATTAAAGAGCTGAAAGTGCAGATACAAATATGAATATGCTTGGAGGATAGTGTTCATGCTATAATCTCTACTTTTTAGCAAATCTAGTGTCTCAAGTCAAAAGAGGCAAAATGGATCTCTATATACAGGTGGCAATAAAAACTTAGCACATTAACATGCCTTTGTCCCTTTTTTGTGGTAAAACTATAAATGACTAAGGCACCCCACATTCTCACAACGGAGTCGCAACTATGCCTTTTCATGAATATGAAAGAAAACAGTCCCATAAAGTTTCAGTCAACATAAGATATAAGCACCTAACTTCTTTCGTAGTGAAATAGAACCTTTTTTTATTTGTCTTAAAGAGAAGACACTAGTTTCATGACATCAAGGAAAGTATAAAAAATCAAGTACATAGTATCTTATCAATAAGTTTCCACTGCTCCTAAACTAGCAAGCCATCTTTAATGTTAAAATAATACCCTGATATGTTGAAAATAGTAGAATGCTCTGCGCAAAGTGAGTTTCAATGTTGATGGAAGACAAAAAATTTCTCTCTTTTCTTCCTTTTTTTTTAAATCAATAAACAATTACTGCAAAAACTCTAAACCCGCTGGAAAAAAACAGTGAGAGGTCATATAATTACACTCATAATATGGGCTGACCTGAAGAATTGATTTCTTGTCCGACAGGAACGTCAAGATAGGAACCTATAAGGTAGCTATTATCAGCACTGATGACCTTTGAACTTGGCCCATCACGCTCAAACTTTTCCTGCCAATTGATCAATGGCTTATCCTCCGACTTGAGTTTAACTGGCGGAAGCCTAGGATATTCTTCCTTCGGAATATCAGATGCAAGAGAAAACCCTAAGCCACTTAAATTATTCTGCTCTGTGCTCCCTTGAGACTTTCCAATGAACAAAGTTCTTCCAACCTCATCCACCTGTTCTTTAATAGCTGCTCTAACATCACTTGTATCTGCTTTCTTCTTTCCATCTCTTTTGTCTGAACTTGAAGTGATATCATAGCTGGTCAATACATCACCCTTGGGGAACGGAAAAACAGTCTTGACAGAATAATCTTTCCACAGGTCCGAGGAAGAACTTGTGGGCTCCTCATTTTTAGACCATGGGTTATCTGCAGAGAATGCAACAGTAGGTCTAAGTTCCCGATCAAGTTCCTTCAATTCATTAGCTTGAATTTTGTTATACTTGGATTCCAAATTGACATTAATAGTACTATTGTTTCCAAGCCATGGACTTTTATTTTCACCAGGAAAGATAATCTCCTCTCCTGATTTGGCATTTGCTCTAGCAGAGAAGTTACTGGTGCTAGTACCAACATCATTCTTGTAAGGATTTGAAGGACCATTGCTTGGATTAAAGTTCCATGAATACAAATCAAGCAAAGTATCATCTGAATCAATTGGTTCATTATTTTTACTACCCCGTTCCCCAACAGAAGCAGAATTTCTCCATTTGCTTTCAGGCCCATTTCTATCCACCCCACACTCTATTTCTTTCACAATAAGTTCCTTAGAAATTTCACCACTATTTTGAGAACCTGAACCTGGAGTATGACTCGCCAATTTTCCCCCATTCTCTTCTTCCACCACTTTCCCCAAATCATTATCTTCAAGGGTAAGTTTTTGAAGGAATCCTTTCAAATCAGGGCGTTTACTAAGCTCACTGCGCAATGCTGCCTCCGCTCTTGTGAAGCGATTTCTCCTCAGAAAGTCAAGAATCACATCAACAGAGCTTGTCTCCGCCATAATCAACTTCTATAAACCAATTATCAGGTACTAGAAAGACAAATTCAGCAAACCTGAAATAAAACAAGCAAACCAAATAAACCAAAGAAAAATAAACCCACTAAACCAAAAAACCAAACCAACACTTAACTTCATCAAAGAAACAAACTTTAGCAGATTTTAACACTCGTTCACTTACCAAACAACAAAACATCCTATATTGCTCAAAACCAAACAATAAACCAAACCCGCAACCTCATTCAGTTCAAATTTCTCTTTTTCCAGCGCTATTCATTTAAAAAGCCCCAAACTTTTGAAATCCAAAAACTTACTCATATTTCCAACATCAACCCATTAAACCAAAACAATAACCCTAACTATCCTCCCAAACAACAAATCAAGACATTAAGAGATCCAAAACTCTTTAACCCACAATATTAAAAACCCGAAACATCACATTTGACAAACAAACTTCAAGATTCAAAAAAAGAAACCTTTAATCCACAAGATTCATAAAACAAAAACAAACTACTTATTTTTTTCCACTTACAGATCGAAGCTGGCTCAAGAGAAAAGAAAGAAGCTTTCTTTAGTGTAGATTCCATAGCCAATCTCGTATTAACATAAAACAAAGCACTTACGATTTTGGATTTGTGGGGTTTTTTGTTTTTTGTCTAATTTTTTAGGGGGTCTCTTTTTTTGGGGGGTTTTCTAATATTTTTGGCCTGCAATTTTTCTCTCAGGCCTGTTAATGGTAGCTAAGCTTTGTTTTTTTGTAATAATAATAAAAAACTTGAGTTATGATACTGTGTTTTCAAGTGAGCTTCTGGTTGCCTCGAGATTCTAGTGGGATGTGTTTTATGCTTAATCCAACGGTGAAATATGTTTTATCAATTCGGGGGATGCAATGATCCAACGGCAGAGGAAGTGAAAGAGGGCAGAAATTTTAAAATCTTGGCTCCTTGTTGGTTTAATGCATGGTATATTCCACTTTGGTTCTTGTTTATGGGATTTGTTAGCCATGGTACAACATTGCTATTGGAGCTTTTTTGGGATTGCGATTGCATCATAATCTTAAAAGAATTTAAATTTTATTATTTACTGTTTTATATTAAAAATTAAATTTAAAAAATAAAAATATTATTTTAATTTATTTAAAAAAACAATATTTAACGTAATCTTAAACAAGCACTTACAAGAGCAAATTAAAGGTGCAAGCTTTACATTCTTTTGGCATAGATGGATGCCCTAATAATTTCAAGCGTAATCCAATTTTTGTTGACCTAACACATCAACCAAAATTCTTCCCATCTACTTGATCTATGGGAGAAATTCTCAGCTTATTTCTACTTTAGAGATGTGAAGGTTTTTTCTTTTCTTTAGTTTAATGATTAAGATATCTTTGAATTAGTTTTAATGTTGAATTTAAATTATTTACAGTCATATTTAAATTAAATTATATATATATACACACATAGTACTATTTTTCTTACAAAATATACCGGTTTTTTCACTTGAACTATTAATAAATACAAATTAAATTAAATAGATTGACATGGAGAATAAATAAATAACCCTAACAAAATAATTCACATTAGTTTGACTATTTTTTTTTTTTAGCTTACCTTCTTGCTTTATATATTTGAATTATAAAAGCTGTATGATGTATTATAAAAATATAAATATTATCAAAAACAAATTGAAGTTTTAATATATATATATAGAGAGAGAGATATATAAAAGTACCACGAAATTGAAATAAAAAAGGGGAATGGTCCACATTGAAATTGAAATAAAAAAAAAGAATAATTTCATCTTTATATTTTCTTTATCAGTTATGTGGGTTATTTTTAAATCGATTAAATTGATTAGATTATATTTTTTTATCAGTTATATGGGTTATTTATAAATCGATTAAATTGATTAGATTATGTTAGGAATATTTCCTACATAATTTAATTTTAAACTAAGACTAAGCAAGGAAGAAAGTCGAGAGATTTTTTATGTTAATTGCATCTTTTTTTTTAATTTTATCTTTAGATTTTTTTTTTACTAGTCAGACATGTTGTTTTTAAACTAACCAAATTCATTTGATCATGTCAGGAAACTCCTACACTATTTAATTTTAAACTCAAACTAGACAAGAAAATCAATAATGAAATTACATTTGTACCCTTGATTGAGAAAATTTAATGCCTTAAGTTTGTGGATAATTTAGTTTTTTTCAATTGTTCATTAGTAGTTAAAGGGTGGTTCAAAAGTATGTGGATCATTTCAACTTTATTAGAATAATAAAAGGATTGATTTATCCCCTAGTAAAAAAAATAATTGTTGATAAATGGTATTTTTGTCTTTTTCTTTTTTAAAAAATAGTGAAAAAATATGTTTAGACTTGAATTAAGAAAAATAATTCTAGGCATTCGTTCACTATCAAACAAGCTTTTTAGAGAGATTTTTTTGTTAATTAATTGTATGGTTGGGTTGAATAATTAATTTTAATATTCAAAAAGTTATAGGAATGAGTTATGTCTCTTGATGGTCAAACAAGCTCTCTCGTTATGTTGTTGTAAACGTCATCGCGTCATTTTTCTTATGGTACGATGCGTGTTAGCAATGGAATGACAATTTATTGTTAATGAATGTTTTTGTTTCTCTCTTTCTTCCTCTAAAAAGTACATATTGGTCCTCATTGTTTTTGGTAATTCAAATTTAGTCATTATTCTTTTAGTTTTTAATATATTTTTTTCTTATTCCTTTTATAAAAGTCTTATTTGTTTTTAATTTAGTCTTTTCAAATACAATTTGTTATATATTCTTTTTCCAATTAGGTGCTTATTATTTTGATTTTTAATTTTCATCCTTGGCTTTTTTTTGTTAAAGTTTTATTGGTTTTCAATTTTATTCTTCAATCAAATTTTTTGGTTTATTATTTTTCAATTTGGTCCTCATTCTTTTTATTTTTTCTTTTCTTAAATCTTTTTCTTTTCAATTTAACCCTCTAGTCAAAACATTTTAGTTTCCCTCTCATTTATTTTTCTATTTTTATTTTCACCCTCATTATTTTAATTATATATTTTTTTTATCTTAGAACCTTTTGTATAATTGACTTGTTTTTATAGTTTCATCTTTCAGCATTTAATTTGTTGGAGATTGAGCTTCTCGATTGTTTTATTTTATGGTGTTTTCTGAGTAATAACCTTGATCATAAATTTAAAAAGTTAATGTAGGTCGATATCCCTTCTTTTTTGCTTATTTTCTTTTCTGACTTCAGCATTCAACATTATTTTTTTAAAAAAAATTGGTTTTGTGGTTTTTCTCAATTTCTTTTTTATCAGGTTATCCTGGTTTCATGACCGGACCATTGATTTTGCAAGTTAAATCGGATTGACTCGCACCTTATTACATAAGTTACATGTCTATCACACTAACCCGAGTTAACTCAAATTTTTTTTTACCATCTTTTTTTATATAAGAATTTTATTCATTTACTATCATTGTCTATTTTTTTTATCATTTAATTAAACTAAAACCAAATTATTTAAACTTTTTTTTTAATCAAGAAGCTTATAGAATTTTGGGTTACAAAATAGGGACCCTCTCCCGTTACATGGTAATATAAAAAGCTATGCTACGAGGGCTCTAACCTAGATCATTAAATAAAGTTTTGTTATTAAAAAAAAAACAGAGATAAACTCCTTCAGTCTTCTTTTACTGTAATGATAAATTCATTGGACTGTGAATTGCTACAGTACAATGACATCTCTGCCCTTCATTACAAACATTAAATGGCATTTCTAGGAGTAAATGGTGGGGATTTTGGATCATATTCTTTTTTTTTAAATAATAAAATTATTACATTACCCTTCAAGTAAAAAAATAAATAAATAAGGGATTAAGGGGTATTTTGATAGTTTCATCATGGCTTTTTTTTATTATTATAATCTATTTGAGTTAGTGGGAAAATCAGCATTTTAATAGATAAAAAAATAATTAAAAAGAAAAGGATAATTATGCACACGCCAGTAAGTGGATACCATTCGTGCCATTTAAGCGGCTTAATTTTGCGACGTCTTCTGAAGGTCAAATGATTCAACCATCATGTTTTCCAAAGCATCCAATGGTGCGCAACTGATGGGATGGCATGTGTGCTGCAATTTGGAGTGGTTTGGCTACCCTAGTTTCCTCCTATTCGGGTCAAGTTCCTAGCTCTGAGGTAAAATCTCTAGAGTTTATTGAGAAATCCACATATTTTTTGGTTTTTAACCATTCTTAATTATTAGATGTTGGTTAACAATGATTGGATTTGTTTTGATGATTGCTAGAAGTTTTCTTCCTTTTTTTTCATTGTTTCAATCCTTTACTTTTTGGTTTAAATGAGGTTTTCTTCCTCTTCCTTTTATTTCTTTTGTTTGGTCTGTGAATGGTGCTTTCTTTCCTTCTCCATGATTTTATTGTTGTGCTTATCACCTTTCTTGTTTTGTGTTTTTTTCAACACCAGGCACTCTTTACCTCTCTCTTCCTCCACCCTTTATGCCATTCATAGATAAAATTCCAGCTTTTTCTAGTTTTTTTTTTTGTTTTGTTTTTTTTTGCAGGTTCGTTCATAAAAAAAGATGTGTGGATTGAGAAATGCTTACCACAAAAAATGTTAAATGACTTCGACACCTACATGGCGCTTGAGTACTATGCGACGACTGTGCACTATGTAGTTCATGCTGGCTGCTGCAATGTGTCTTTTCGCCTGTATTTTTTACTTGGATAAGAGAAACTGGAAACCTTTTTCTTTAGTCAGTCTCTTGAGATTCTCATTTCAGTGAAGGCATAACTTTGTTCTGTTTCTTAGTCGTAAAACATCATGCAACTAAAAAGAACGATTTTT
>Ga0307517_10007323_pt1 | contig 16112 bp, 12 predicted proteins | sample 23_EM_MG_FD_194515 | JGI IMG/M metagenome (GOLD analysis project Ga0307517, IMG submission 194515) | Populus trichocarpa ectomycorrhiza microbial communities from riparian zone in the Pacific Northwest, United States - 23_EM | ecosystem: Host-associated > Plants > Roots > Unclassified | place... | reverse complement strand
AGGGGGGTAGCCTGTAAATTTGCGCTGTGGGAGGTGCTGTAGGGAGGGCCGGTAATTCTGGCTCTGCAACTTTGGTCCGCACGGACCAGGGAGTGCCAGATGGGCCCTCGATATATGCCATTCATGGATAGACCTCGCTATCGCGTCCAACTTGAAGGTTGCGAGTCCTGGCGCTTGGTTTGTGACGTTGCAACTCGCATGAGTACGGGAATTGGGACTCGACATGGAAGAGAAAGCGCACACGAGTGTTCCAAGTCGGTTCCGGCGCTGTGCCCAATATCACAGTTATGCCAGGAAAAAACCGGAAACCAGATTTTCCAAGGACGGAAGCGAGGCTTTTGGGAACAGCGACCTATGTGATTTTCTTACTAGTGCAATCTATGCGAGCTTTCCGTATGAATTAGTTCTGTCAGTCAATATCACGCAACGTATCTCTGTCAACCGCTGATTCTCATTTCATTCTTTCACAGTCACCTTCATGGAACCTGGGACTCTTCCTCGAACCAAACTCACATATTCGTTTTTTATGTTCCCGAGCCCCATTAGGGCATTCCCACGGAGGCGACTTTGTTACGACAGACACTCCCACTTGCATACCAGCAGACGGACATATGATATAATTTCATTTGACACATCCAACGTACATAGAATAAAAAGAGAAAAAGAAAAGGCAATCCATCTCACGCTCCAGGGGAATGTCCTGTATTCAGTATGCATCTAGGAATGATTCTCCTCCTGGAGCAAATCAATTCTACCATCTCTAACAAGCTTCAAGTCAAATCCTTTATCAACCAATTCCTGAAGTCGTTTCACGGTTTCTTCCGTAATATTATCCAAGCGGCCAAGTCGAGTATTGACCTTCACTCTCAACGATCGCCGATGTGATGGGGCGAATAATTGAGGTAGAGATTCCCACGGAAAAGAAAATTCGCCAATAAATTCCAGAGATTGGAGGTGGGGGAGGAATAGCGGGGATTCGGGGAAGCCATATAGAAAGTCAAGGTCTTGAAGGAGCTGATCGCCAATGCGCAGTTCCAGGAACTCGAGGGATGATAAGTTCCAAAGCAATCGGTTGACTTGATGGTGGTCGACATTCCCTATACTGATCTTGAAGATTTTCAAACAGGAAGATAAATATCCAAGGAATGATATCATGCTGTCCAGAGGCAAAGGGGAGTCGTCGTGAATCCACTGCTCCAAGGAAGGAAAGCACACCGAATCAAGGATTGCAGCAACTACATCATCCCTGCTAATTCTCGACAGTTCTAGTGAGTGAAGATGAGGGCGAATGATCCTGGTAATAGGAAAGGGGAAGAGGCCGGAAGAGGCGCGGATTCCGCGTAGGGAGAGGTTTTCCAAAAGAGGAGCTCTCCGTAAGAGCTCGACGCATTCATCGTCACCGATCTCGTCAACAGAAGCCATCGTGAGATTATTCCATATTATATCAACGTATGGTAAGCCAACCGCCACGAGGGTGAGGTCTGTCGGGCTAGGCTTGTGTATCATGCTGAATGTTGAAAAATGGGAAGGTTCAAAAAAAGGGCGATGGTAGCAGAGGAGGAGTCGACGGAGTATATTTTCCTGTAATGAGCCGTGAAGGCGATGTAGATGACGCATTGGGAGGTTGAAGTGCAGGTCATACCACTTTCCCGAGTGTTTATTCAAAATATTTATCACGTCGCAGTATACGCCATCTCCATGATCTTCGAATCCCTGTCCTGAAAGATCAAGTCTGATGGTCAAGGGAAGACTAGCAGAGCGATCCAACCATTCAGCGACTAGTTGAGGTAGATCAGATTCATTGGAACAGTTATATCGCCCACGGAGACGAAATCCAACGAGGAGCGAGGACCAAAGTCGAGGTGTTGCCCAGGCCAGCTGTCGCCATTTCCGACACACCGCACCGAGATATAACGGGGTACTCCTATTATCTCTGTCGAAAAGTGCACTGGGCGTGGCATATTGCATGAAAATATGAGAGGCGATTTCCGGGGGGAAACTGTAGATGAGAGGATCATGATTTTCGTTCATAACCGTACGAAGAGCGCGACGCTTGACGAGTATCTTCTCGATCTTGATTTTGAGTTCGTCCATCTCTTTTTCCAGTTCAATATCCTCGGTACAAGCGACGCAAGGCTTGCCATGAAACATGACGCATAGCTCAGGTCGGAGCTTCATGTTGGAAGGAAAGGAGGAGAAAAACAATGCTTGCGTCAGCGCCGCCGCCGCACATTGCGACAAGTCTTACATCACAGTCACTCCAAATCTCTAGCGCAAAGTGTCGCCTCCAGAATCCGTCCCACAGCAGCCCTTGAATGAAATGATCTAGTTTCGATACCTTGTGCTACAGGGTTGCGTATAAATCCGTGTGATGTGCGCTTGAGCTTAGATCTAGATGTAGCTACTAGATGTTTCCCCAACATTGACAAGACATCAACAAATGCGCACGACATTATGCGTACAATGATTTCGAGAAGTTCCTTTGCCTCTACATCGATAGATGTTAACTAAAAATATCCGATCCTTGTACGGCTGATAAATTCGATTACTAACTTGTATCATGATTTAAATTTTCCATTGGAAAGGCGAACCTCACTTCCGACTTGCCTTGGCATCTCCTGCTCAAGTAACCCAGTTCCCATTGGACATCTTGCGGAATTGGGTCATGAAAGCAAGTTCATCCGAGCGCCTAAGGCATTCTCGAACCCAGATGTTCTGACTAAATAGACTGGCGTCCAACCGTTGAAGCATTAGGGAGTATCCTCTCCATCCAATATGTAGCCGATTCACTCGCGCTAGGAAGTTTGGCTACTAATATATTGCTGACAATGTGTTGGCCACCGAGGACGAATTCGGGACCATTTATAAACAACTCACAGGACGAATTAAAAAACAGCCAAGTCCTCATCATTAGAACCCTTGACAGAAACACCGATCCATCTGAATTCAAATTCGCATCCCCACATACATCCCTCAACACCTCTCTCAGCCTCGACCACGAGAATACCTCAAGATCACTCTGACGACTCCCAAACCCACCACCACTGCTGGCAGCGCTCTGTACCGGCATCATAACCTCGCCCCAGCGCTCATAGGCCTGCGAAACATGGTCAAGGAGTCTCATCTTCGAGGTATAGCCTAACCTTCGTAACCCCAGAGCGCAGATCACGCTGAAAATGGAGTCGGCGCTTGGTCTTTGAATCACGGTGCTTTGAGGCTTGGTATCTCAGTCGCTGTCGCGGGAGGAGGAGGAATGGCGGGATGGTTTTGATGCGTCGCAGATGGAGTCCGCACATGCCGCGATGATGGCTTCACAAGCTTTTCGGAGACTGGTCGATATCTTGGGATTCGTAGAATGGGAATTAGAATTTGGACGGCGGTTTGTGGTAGAAAATGAAATCACCAATTTCACGCTGCGCACAACTCCAAGCGACGCAAATAAACCCTCAGGCAGGAGCGAAGTGATCTTTGTAAACGTATTCGTAAGTGTCTATACACACACCGAAAAAGTCAGCAGAGCCGACAACGAACGAAGTGGATCCAACATACCTATAACACCACCGCTAACGCTGGCACCAAGCCTGCCAATCACACTGAACTCCAAAGCTTTACTAGTTCCGAACACCCCCACTTCCTCTTCCTCTCCTTCTCAGCAGTGCTTAAACCAGGGCCTTCCTTACGCGCTCTCAGCTCATAGCTCGTCATGACCTCTTTAAATATCAACAGATGCCTGACGAGGAACAAACTTCCATCCAAGTGCGATCCAGGTGGATTCCTACTTCGTATTAGATCCGAGGCGGAGAGGTGCAAAGGTAGGATAGAGATTCCTGTGCGATATCTTCGAATATCGCTGGCTAATCAAAGGTCGTAAGAAAAGAAAGACAGGTTCTCGACAACGGAAAAAAAAACGAACGAACTTTGACGAAATCGCGCAGCTGCGATAACACCCAAACTCTTGCTCCCAACGTCGGATACCATGTGTCTTTATATTCCGAGTGCAGACATGCTTTTGAAAATCTGGCTCGTGCTTTCCGTCCCAGTCAGAGGCTTGTTCGCAGCTGAAACAACAACAATCAGTCGACGCGCAAAGGTATGAGTTCTAATATTGGGTGGGGGCCCATAAACTAAGATATCAGGCTAGTTTTAAAGAACAACTGCGTCTGCGCATCCTGGAACACCATCATTCGTGGTGCCTTTGAGATGCGGACGGGGGGTCGCTGGTGAGATCCTGAGAGGTCTTGGTGGGGCCCTGTTCGGGGAGGGTGAGATTATGGTCATCGGTTGAACAGTCGGCGTCGAAGGATGTGGCTAATGCACTGGTTGATGATGCATCGAAGACCATGGGAGCCTGTCTTTGATCTCTTTTTCCAGTACGATGTCCTCTGTATAAGCGGCGCAAGGATGGCCATCGACGACACATCGCTCAGGCAGGAGGGAGTCAGAATCTTTATGTCGCATCCGAGTCCACAGAGTTGGCATGTACCGATCTAGATCCTAAAAAAAGTGTATCCATTTCAATGGTTTCTTCTGTGCGGTAGTACACGTACCGTAGGACCTGCGTAAGCAAATAATTTAAGTCCAGTTACCATGGGTAAAGTGATCGAAATTGATTTAAGTTTTCTGCTCGTGGAGGCTATGTAAAATACCTTCCTCGATATTCTCGATGAATCTCTCGAGTCTCAGCATGTGGCGTGAACACCAAGGGATCCAACACTAAGTGTTGTGTTGTGTACTTATACTCTGGATTTGGGCCACATAGGTCGGGCGTCAACCTAAGCCCAGACGGACGGTCTGGGGGATGTGGCCCAATCAGGCCAGTCCTCCCTGTATTTCTGAAGCAAATCGATTTTACCATTAACGATGCTCAAGTCAAACCCTTTATCATCCAATTCCAGGAGTTGTTTCAAGGTTTCGTCCTCAATGTAGTCACCACTATTGACCTTCACCCTCAGGGATTGCCGATGCGATATGGCGAATATTTGAAATACACACTCCCACATTGGGCGAGAACGTTGGCCGGCCAATTCCAGGGATTGGAGCTGGGGAAGGAATAGGGGAGATTGGGCAGAGGCACACAGGACATTGAAGAACTTCTCGCCTGACCGTTCATAGCTGCGCAGTTCCAGGAACTCGAGGGATGATAAGAGATGAAGTAATGCGGGAAGTCGATTCTCGTCGCGCAAATAGCGGTCACCGATGCCCGTCTTGAATGTCCTTAGACGAGAAGAAAAACATTCAATGAATTTGATAACATTGTCCAAAGGCAAGGAAGAGCGGTCGTGAATCCATTGCTTCAAGGAAGGCAGACACACCGAATCAAGGATTTTAGTGACCACATTTGTCTCCGCGATTCTCGCAAGTTCCGAGAGTTCTAATGAGTGGAGATGAGGGAGAACGATTCTGGTGTTGGGAATGGGGAAGATGGAAGAAGAGGAATAGATCCTGCGCAAGGATAGGTTTTCCAAAAGAGGGGCTCGTCGTATGAGCTCGAAGCACTCATCAACACCAATATAGTCAACAGAAGCTACGGTGAGATTATGCCATGTTATATCGACACGTGGTAAGCGAACTGCCACGAGGGTGAGTTCTGTTGGGTTAGGTTTACTTTTCATGCTGAATGTTGAAGGATCAGAATCTTGATTCCAAAGGAGGGGGTAGCAGAGGGCGAGTCGACGAAGTATATTTCCCTGCGATGAACCATAAAGACGATGTAGATGGCGCCCTGGAAGGTCGAAGTGCATGTCATACCACTTTGCTGAGTGCTTGTTCAGAATATTTATCACATCGTGGTATACGCCGTCTCCGTGAACTTCCTGTACTGGATGATCAAATCTGATGGTCAAGGGAAGACTAGCTGTGCGGTCCAACCATTCAGTGACAAGCTGAAGTAGATCGGATCCATTGGAAGTGCTATATTGCCCATTCGCATGAAATCCAATGATGCTCGAGGACCAAAGTTGTGGTGTTCCCCAGGCCAACTGTCGCCATTTCTGGCAAACCGCACCGAGATACAGCGGGGTACTCTTTTCATCCTTGTCGAAAAACGCACTGGGTGGGGCATATTGGATGAAAATATGAGAGGCGATTTCTGGGGGGAATTTGTGGATGAAGGGATCATGACTTTCATTCATGGCCGTACGAAGAGCGCGACGCCTCTTCTCAGTCCTGATTTCGAATTCTTCAATTTCCTTTTGCAGTTCCATGTCATGGGTACAAGCTGAACAAGGATTTCCATCCGAAATAAGGCATCGTTTAGGTCGAAGAACCTTCGTGTTGCATCTGCACGGGGTTGACATGTCCCCGCGCTCAGTCTGTATCCTAAAAGAGTGTATTGATTTTAATAGTTTCTTCTCGACGGTTACAACACATCGCGTACCGTAGGACAGCGTAGGAACAAAATCTAATTCCCGTTTATGTTGGATAGAATGATGAACAAAAGTTGGTGCGAAGTATTTTGGAAGAATAACTTTCAACTCAATCGGACTTTAAATATTCCTTGCGACCACATACGGACTGACCGTTTGATTCTACAGGCAACCGCGGGCCTACTTATAATCCTCGAGGACGGCGTCAAGATCATCGACATCAGCACCAATCTTCACGAACGTGGCGCGGTAGCTGGTGACGGCCAAGGAGTCAGGACGTCACGGTCGCCTTCAACAATATCGGTGGGCAGGAGACACGAGTCGACGACACTGTGGGGCTGTGCCTGTTCATCGTATGTCCAAATTCCCCACTCTTCTCTTTCATTCTCTCTTTTACCTACGATTTTTTACTTTTACAGAGACAATACAACTGCATCTCCTGGATTCTTACTTCCCGGCTTCAGTCAATGATTGAAGAACTTCTTGGGGCACCGGGAACTTCTCAACTCTCGAAAGCTCGATGAAACCGTGAGGGTTTTGGTCAGAGCCCTTTAGCCCCAGAAAAACTCTGGAGCGCAAGAATTTCTGCTCCCAACGATCGGTGTTTGTGGCAATAGGTGGGTTATTGCTAATTTCCTTGCTTCCTCTAGAGAAGCCCTCTGATCATATATTTCATATCATACTCTACATTCCAAATATCTAGCCAGACATACAGTCAGTGCGAATGAGTTTCTAGGCTGATTGTCACATCTGTGGATAGAACACCCAACGACGGCTGGTTAGGAGTCTAATCTTCAACTCCAGCAAGCAGATGGAACACCCATCGACGGCCGGTTAGGAGCCTGTTTCAATTCCTCACAATTAGGATCATTGACAAAAAAAAAAAAAGCTGATCCATCCGACAGTTAAGCCCTTCCATAACCAACAAAACTCAAATTCGCATCCCCACACACATCCTTTAACATCTCTCTCAGCCTCGAAGACAACAATATCTCAAGATCGCCCTGACGGCATCCAAACCCACCACCGACACCACCACCAGCGCCCTGCACCGGCATCATAACCTCACCCCGCCGCTCATACGCCTGCGAAACACGCTCAACCACATGCCCGGGCACCGTCCGCTTGTCTTCAAGGTATAATCTAACCTCGTTAACCCAGAACGCAGATCACGTTGGAGAGCTTCGAGGAACTGGAGACAGATTGTCGGCACTTAGGCTTTCAGGGCTTGGAGGCTGGGTATCGGGGTGGCTGTAGCTGTCGTAGCAAGAGGAGGAGGAAGGGCGGCGGAGGTACGCGGCAATGATGATGTCGATATTTTGGATACGTTGGTGTTGGTGTCGAAAGCCGCTACCCATTTTTCGAGTGGGTCGCAGATCGGGTCCGTACGAGCTGCGATAACGTCTTCGCAAGCCTTTCGGAGGCTATGGTCGACATCCTGGGATTCGTAGAATAGTAGCAGTTAGAATTTCGATCGTAGTAGAGAATGAAATTACCAAATTCACACCTTGCACATCGCTCTCAATGCCGCGTGTAAGTCCAAGGGACGCAAACAAACCCTCAGGCAATAGGGAAGTCGCCTTGTGAACATGTTCAGTGCCTCTATACACAGTCAGCAAAGTCGACAACGAACGAGATAGGTCGACCACACCTGTAACACCACCACTAACACTGCCACCGAGCACACCGCCACTCGTACTGCCAATCCCACCGAACTCCAAAGCCTTGCTACTTCCCAACCCCCGCTTACTCTCCTTCTCCTTCTCAGCAGCGCTCAGACTGGAACCTTCCTCGCACGTCCAAACTCGTCATGACCCCTTTCAATATCAACAGATGCCTGACGAGGAACAAGCTTCCGTCCATGTGCGTTCCAGGTGGATTCCTACTTCGTATTAAATCAGAGGTGGCGATGAGAGAGGTGCGACTGTAGGATAGAGCTTTCTGTGCGATATCTTCAGATATCGCCGGCTAACCATGACCCGTTAGAAAAAAATAATTTCTCGACAACAGAAAAAATAAACGAACTTAGACGAAATCGTGCAGCTGCGATAACACCTGAACCGTTGATCCCAACTCGGACACCAGGTGTCTTTACGTTCGAGTGCAGACGCGCTTTTGAAAAATTGTCTCGTGCTTTCCTTCTCCCTGATTTCCGTCCCAACTAGAGGCTTGTTCGCAGCTGTGGCGATGAGAGTCAGTCAACGCGCAAATTCTAATATTGGGTAGAAACTCACAAATTAAGATATTAGGCCACGCCGGATCCTCCGCCTTAGGAACGTAATGTCGGATCTTACTCGGAATGACCGCCTGCGCTGTAAAGGACAACCGTGTCTGCGCATCCTGGTGCACTATCTTAAGAAGGTGGCTGATATGTAGCCACTTTCCCACTAGGTTGTGGTGCCTTTGAGATGCCGACGTCGGGCGGTTGCTGTCGAGGTCCTGCGAGGTCCTGGTGGGGGCACTGTTCGGGGAATGTGAGGTTCCCGACATCGACATCTTGGACCATCGGCATTGGAGGATGCGGATGATGCGCTGCTTGAAGGTGTGGATGATGCATCGAGGACCACGAGAGCTTGCAGGACCGTACAGTCTTCGCAAAGGACAATAAGAGGCGGTTCGTGCAAGATCCGCGGGCGGAGGTCGTCGTAAAGTAAATCGCACAATGTTGCACGGTACTGACTGCGGGACGCATTACTAGAGGAGCGATAAATCGTGCTTGCGGACGTACTATAGCATGTCCTCGCCACTCCCAACGAATTCGCGATACAGGCCCCACTTTTCTGTGCACAATTGCTAGAGATAGCCACATCCTTCTCTCGTTAACTCCACTAGGTCACTTCGACCAGGATCTAGATCCCGAATTTCCTCCATAACCCTAGGTACCAGAAGGCTCTTGCACATTGGAAAGTACATGCAGTCACACTCTGCAAGTAAAACACTGAGTTCGTCTGGACAGGATCACGTCTGTCGCTCGAGCTCGCCGAGAAATGGTGCCACTTTCGTGGATACCGACTTAAAACGGCTGTAAAGGAGGTGATATTGGGGTGTCGGTGAGATGTCCTTTTCGGAAAGCCTTTGTAAAATTTCAGAGGAGAGGGCGCGTGGTGACCCGACGAAATTCATCTTGATTAGTGTCATAGCGGGGGTCATGCATTGCTGGAATCGGAGTAGATAGACTTCTGCTTCGTGATAGTATCGCTGCAAAAATGATAAGTACGAATGATTTGAAGGCTACTACGGAAGGACATACATGGGATTTTAAAAATTCGATGCAAACGTCGATTCTATTGATCATATCAAGAAAATCGACCTGGAATATAAGCGACTGCCCAGGGTGGTTAAGCATCTGTGTTGCATGGTCCAACTGCTGGAAAAATTCCAAATGACCGCCGGTATCTCCATAAGCGCAATCAAATCGTCCTAGATAAAAAAAAGGCATTAGCAGGTACATTGTCGAAGAGGAGACGATGCTCACTCTCTTCCAGCAGCCTCATATGCACCTTTCACTCTTCCATCACCCGATCAACCTCCATTTCGACTGCCGTAATCCTCTTTTCCAGCAAGTCAAAAACGCGTAGATGGTCTTTCAAAGTCGCAAGATGTGCTCTGTAGTGAGCCTCTTAGTTATGGGCGACAGATCAGCCGATCAATGCAAACCAGTCATAGAATGATCGTGGTGTTTGAACGGGATGCGAAGGGAGTAGCATATGTTCCGCGCCATGTAGCTGTGGAGTGCTGGGAATATCGGACCCCAATGACTGTGGTTGCTGTAGAAATTTATGTTGGACTTGTGGGAGTAGGCATGCCAGGAGGACTTTTGGTCGCTGATTCTGGCTCTTCTGCAAAATATTGCAAGATATTGAGTTAGTATACCTCAAAGTGCAATTACCAACGTACTTTTAAAAGCAACGGTGTTTTCTCTGCAGCTTTCTGTCATCACCTGGTTCACGCTCCGCAGCTGAATATCCGTCAACGGCGCCTTTCGCTCCCATTTCTCGACATTTATGTTCCATTTGCTGTGTGTTGTGGGTACCTGAGTGGTATTCGTAGCACTGAGATTCGAAGACGACGCAATCAAGTTGGAGGAAGATCATGGTAAAATTTAAATGATGCGGGCGTGGCTTGCGTCAGGTATGCGTCACATGACCCGTATTGCCATTGTACATGAATATTCCATTTTATACAAAAAGTACTTATACTATTGATTTGGAGCGGAATTGCGTTCCTTGTATTTCTGAAGCAAGTCGGTTTTACCGTCTCTAATGCTCAAGTCAAATCCTCTATCGACTAATTCCAGAAGTAGTTTCGCGGTTTCGTCTTCAAAAGGATAGTAACCAAATCGACCATTGATTTTTACCCTCAAGGATTGCCGATGTGATAGGGCGAATATTTGAAGTACACATTCCCAAACTGCGGAAGAAATCCTGCCGCCAAATTCCAGGGATTGGAGGTGGGGGAGAAATAGTGGAGATTGGGCGGAGGTAGAGAGTGCGTCGAAGAGCGGGCCTCTTGAACGATGTGTAAAGTTGAGCAGTTCCAAGGACTCGAGGGATGATAAGGAATAAAGCAATGCGGGAAGTTGATGATAATTGCGCTCGTCTATGCTGATCTTGAATATTTTCAGACGAGAAGGTAAACGTCCGATGAATGATACCATGTTGTCCAGGGGAAAGGGGGATTGGTAGTAAATACAACGCTCCAAGGAAGGTAAACACACCGAATCAAGGATTTTAGCAACATTTTCCTCCGCGATTCTTGAGAGTTCCAGTGAGCGAAGATGAGGGAGAATGATCCTGGTGTTAGGAATGGGGAAGAAGCGGGAAGAAGCATAGATCATGCTTAGGGACAGGCTTTCCAAAACAGGAGCCCGCCGTATGAGCTCAAAGCATTCATCGATACCCATATAGCCAACAGTAGCGACGGTGAGATTATCGCAGATTATGTCAATATATGGTAAGTGAACGGCCATGAGGGTGAGATCTGTCGGGCTGGGCTTGCTTTTCATGCAGAAAGTTGAAGAATCGGAATCTCGAGTAGGGTGGCGGTTTTTGAGGACGAGTCGGCGGAGCATATTTCCCTGCGGTGAACCAGAAAGCCGGTGTAGATGACACGCTGGGAGCTCGAAGTGCATGTCATACCACTTTTCCGAGTGCTTGTTCAAAATGCTAATCACATTTTGGTATACGCCGTCGACGCCTTGATGGACTTCCTGTATTGGATGATCGAATCTGATGGTCAAGGGAAGACTGGCAGAGCGTTGCAACCATTCGGCGACTAGTTGAAGTAGATCAGATTTATTGGAACAGTTATATCGCCCACGGGGACAAAATCCAACAAGGAGCGAGGACCAAAGCCGTGGTGTTCCCCAGGCCAGCTGTCGCCATTTCCGACACACCGCACCGAGATATAACGGGGAACTCCCGTCATCTTGGTTGAATAGTGCACTCGGCGGGGTATATTGAATGAAAATATGAGAGGCGATTTCCGGGGGGAATCTGTGGATGAGGCCATCATGAATTTCGTTCATAACCGTACGAAGGGTGCGACGCCTGATGAGTATCTTCTCAACCCTGATTTGGAGTTCGTTCATCTCTTTTTCCAGTTCTATGTCCTCGGTACAAGCGGCGCAAGGCTTGCCATCCAAAACAGCGCATTGTTCAGGTCGGAGAACCTTCACTTTGGATCGACTGCACAGAGTTGTCATGCATGCCATGTCTCGATTGTGCTCAGGCACCTAAAAAATGCACAATGGGTACCGTAGGAGGTAAACAATTATGAGACTAGGCCGTGCGAATTACCTTCCTGAGTCGGAAACCAGCGCCTAAACTGGTTCATCATGATGTGTCTGATCCAGCCTGGTCGGCATATGCCGTTAGGTGTTTCCGATGTCATTGTTGAGGTTCTAGGGTTTGTTCGTGTCTTACCATGATGCGAGTAAAGCGACCTTTGGAGAGAACGATATATACAGTTGCCAAGAGAGATAACTCCGTATCTGCCCCACTGGCATATGGGACCATTTTATTCGCGCACTAAGAAGCTTGGCCACCAATATTTCGCTGACCGTGACTTTTCGTAAGACCCACCTTCTCGGAGGAAAATGGCACATTCCACGGCGTTAACACTTGAAAGAAATTGCATTGGAAAGATCAGGCTATTATACGTATCTATTGATTTGTCCTACATTACTGTACACATTGAAATTTTATATAAATGATGTAGAGCTTGACCGGGGGACTTTGTCCTGGATTTAACATCTATAAATCCTGTGCCTCCTTGTATGGCCGAAGCAAATCAATTCGACTATCCGGGTCAACAATGCTCAAGTCAAATCCTTTCTCAAGCAATTCTTGAAGGATTTTCATGTTTTCGTCTTGAATCCCACGCAATAAAAGCCTAATTAGAGTTTTGATCTTCACCTTCAAGAATTGCCGATGTGGTAGGGTGAATATTTGATGTAAGGAATTCCATGGGGTGTGAAATTCACAGGCAAATTCCAGGGATTGGAGCTGGGGGAGAAACAGTGGAGACTGGGCAGAGGCACACAGTACACTCAAGAACTCATCACTTTGAATACATGTGGTGCGCAGTTCAATTGATAGGAACTCAAGGGATGATAAGGGACAAAGCAATCTGGGAACTCGATGAGAATCGGGCTCATTCATGGTGATCTTGAATATTTTCAGACAAGATAAATATCCGCCGAATGATATCATACTCTTCAGAGGCAAAGAGGATTGGTCGTGAATCCACTGCTCCAAGGAAGGTAAACACAGTGAATCGAAGATGTTAGCGACCACAGTTTCCTCCACGATTTTCGAGAGCTCTAGTGAGTGAAGGTGAGGGCGAATGATTCTGGTGTTTGGAATCGGGAAGAGGTGGGAAGAGGCATGAATCTTGTTTAGGGAGAGGTTTTCTAAAAGAGGCGCCCGCTGTATGAGCTCCAAGCATTCATCAACACCGATATAGTCGACAGAAGCTACGGTGAGATTCTTCCATATTATGTCGACATGTCGTAAGCCAACCATGAGGAGTGTGAGGTCTGTCGGGCTAGGTTTACTTTTCATGCTGAATGTTGAAAAATCGGAATCTCGAATCGAAGGGCGGCGGTTGCAGAGAACGAGTCGATGGAGTATATTTCCTGGTGAATCTGAGCCATGAAGATGATGTAGATGACATGGTGGGAGGTTGAAATGCATGTCATACCACTTTGCAGACTGCTTGTTCAAGATATTTATCACTTCGTGGTATACTACGCTGTCTCTGTGGACCAGTTCCGACCCGTCAAATCCGATGGTCAACGGCAAACTAGCGGAGCGCTCCAACCATCCACCGATAAGTTGAGGTAGATCAAACCCATTGGAACAGTTATATCGCCCACGCCCACAAAATCCAATGAAGAGCGATGTCCAAAGCTGTGGCGTTGCCCAAGCAAGCTGTCGCCATTTCTGACACACCGCGCCGAGATATAACGGGGTACCCCTATCATCTTTGTCCAGTAACGCACTAGGCGGGGCATATTGAATGAAAATATGAGAGGCGATTTCCAGCGGGAACCTAGGGATGAGGCGATCATGATTTTCGTTCATAACTGTACGAAGAGCGCGACGCCTGAGATCTATCTCCTCGATCCTGATTTCGAGTTCTTTTTTCTCTTTTTCCAGTTCGGTGTCTTCGGCACAAGCGGCGCACGGCTTGTCATCCAAAACGGTGCATTGTTCAGGTCGAAGAACTTTCATCACGGTGTTAGGTCGACGGAAGACAAAGCTGCGTTTGCGTAGTACTAATTAGAAAGTAGAAAAGTGTCACTAGACTCACTTACATGTGTCATGCGCAATGCAGTGCACGATCGATCAACGTATTGTTTCAGCATGACCCCTAATTCATCCTACGTTGCGCATAATCTCCTATGATATGTCCTTGTGACTATGGAAGTCTTTCCAACAGGACATCGACAACGGGGACGACATTAAATAAAATTATTTCTATTCTGCTCAAAAAAATTGGACTAACCTACCGGACTTTGGGACTTACACCAGCGCTTAGTATCCGCGCCACATCTTTTATCGTCCTGGAGGCGAACGTTGTTCAACAATTGATAAATTTTATTCTAAATATTCTGAAAACTACAACATATTTTTCGTATCCGGAGATACGGGTTCGACTTGTTCCGTCGTCGTTGACGAGGATATTGTGCAATAATAAATATCGAAACCTGTTGAAAGGCTGCGAAAAAATGTGTATACGCATTACTTACAGTCCTATACATTAATATTAATAACATCAGAACTGCACACTGTCTATACGATTTCTGAAGTCTTTTATTGAGTACTTATATCTACATCTCCCATTGGAAAGGCGAACGAGACGCTTCCTCGCCTTATCTCCCAACGCCCTCATCTCCTGCTCAAGTACCCCAGTTCCCATTGCACATAGTCGCGGAATGGTCATGAACGCAGGTTCCCCTGAGCGCCTAAGTGTTTCCAAAGCCGCCTCTTGAACCCAAACATTGCAGTTGACTCACCGGCTCGCGTCCAGCTGTTGAAGGACTGGAACGCACTGTAGCACTTGGTGCATCCTCTTCGCCCAATATGCGACCGATTTATTTGCGCTAGGAAACTTAGCCACCAATATTTTGATGACAAGGTGTTGACTCAACTGCAGCCTTTTCGTATCGCCAGCGAACGTAGCCGCTTCGGGGCGGTGTGTTTTTGTGATATTATTGGTGGTGTGGAACCGTATAGATCTTATTTCGGATTTCCTTTCAATTTTGGGGGACAGTAAGATTCTAAGAAGCCAAGATATCCTCGGTTCCCAGGGGAGCGGACTTGCAGAATAATGAAAGGCGGTATTGTCCTGGAGCCCTGTCTCAACGTGTAGCGTCAGGAGTGGCAGGCCGACGATGAATGCTTTAGCGGACGCAGGTAATCTGCACCTAGAGTGATTGGCTTCTAGGGGAGAGAAGCTGATAAACTCAAAAACATCAGAACTGACAAGCCTTTATACTCACCAGTACAATGAAATTTTTCCAATGGTAGCAATGGGCCAGGCCACAACCATCGTTAAAAACTGCTCCCGTACAAATTTTAAGTCGACCTTGACATCTTTACACTGTACAGTAAAGTCAACCCTTACTCGACTCGGACTGTGTTGTTTGTGTAGGTCCCGGTGCGAGATTAGATTAGATAGATCCCATCAACGTGCCTTGATGCACAAATATGTAATTCCGAATCCAGCCAATGTGCATGCTGCTCTTCCCCACTGCCCATGTCGTCGAATGCCGAAGCCAATCCTGAAAGTCCTCAACCTCAGGATGCTTTTTATCGCTTAATCCGCACTCTAAGCGGCAGAAACCTGACCACCGATGCCTCCTCTCCACCACCACCCGCAGGAACGTCCGTAGCAACGCCGTCAGCGGACAGCGGTGTGGAGGTCTCGACACTAGGGGAACCTCTCGAAAGGACGACGAGCAACGGCTCATATAAGGGCATACGGACTAATATCGAAGAAAGGTTGAAGAGACTGGGCGCTAAACTCAAGAAAGCGAACAAAGGAGTACCTTCGTCTCCCAAAGTCACTTTGGGGGAAATTCAACCGCCTGATACCAGTAGCAGCAGTGGTACTACCTCCGATACATCTCCAGGGCCCAGCCGCGGCCATGCGAAACTACTGAGCATGGTCGCTGAGCTAGACGAACCTGAGGCCAATACCCCTCCAGCGAAGGCTACCGACCCCCCTGAGCCAGATACC
>Ga0307517_10007322_pt1 | contig 16112 bp, 16 predicted proteins | sample 23_EM_MG_FD_194515 | JGI IMG/M metagenome (GOLD analysis project Ga0307517, IMG submission 194515) | Populus trichocarpa ectomycorrhiza microbial communities from riparian zone in the Pacific Northwest, United States - 23_EM | ecosystem: Host-associated > Plants > Roots > Unclassified | place... | reverse complement strand
CCCTCCCCTCTTCCTTCTCGTGTTAGTGAACTGGTTCAATCTCCCTCTTATCAGCTCACCCCACTCCCAGAATCCGTACACAATCAGTATTTTTTTCCCATCCTTTATTTCATGTTTTCACCTCGATTTTCTCTTCTCTCTATTACCGGAGATAATTTTATAGTTCTGACGGCTGTTGTTCTAGGTCAAGAGAGCAAGAGCATCCGCACCTGAACTCACCAATCCTCCTTAGCGATAGTAGCAACAACAAACCAGTATTTCCAACTACGTTTTCTCCCTCTTTTGTCTCTATTCCTCTTTCAATCTTGATGGTCATTTGTTTCCGTAGTTCAATCATGTCCTTCGCTCCTCAAGCTCCTACTACTTATCAGGATACTGGGATGAGCGCCACTTCACAGCAGCAACAACAACAACGGGAGTATACTCGCACCTCTTCTTCTGCAGCCGGCCACCCGCTGCTTCCTGAGGCACTTCAGAGGTTTTGCTTGGCTGGAAAGGTAGCCGTTGTCACGGGGTTTGTTCCCCTTCCTTCCCTACTATTTCCTTCCCCCCTCCCACCTTACAGATGGGGTTGGATTGGGTTAGGTTGGGATAAAAATGGAGCAGTATTGCTGATTGGGAGGTCAATCCTTTTAGAGGTGCACGAGGTTTAGGGTACAATATGGCAGAGGCTCTCTGTCAGGTTGGCTGCAAGGCCATTGCCATCATGGATGTTTTGCAGGAACAAGGCTGCGAGGCAGCGGAGACCTTGAATAAGAAGTACGGTGTTGCCGCTGTGTTCTACAAGGTGGATGTTCGTGAGGAGCAAGCTGTTCATAATGTTATCCAGATTGTATAATCATCTCGTCTAACCTCAATTCGATGATTAGCACTGATTTCTTATCGATAGATCGCTCTGAAGCTTGGAAGCGTGGATGTTCTCATCTGCTCTGCCGGTATTGCGGAGTGCGCTTTTGCCAACCGATTGGTCTCTTAAAATATTACTGACGTGCTCTTCACTAGCTCCAATATACCTGCGGAAACCTACGATATCGGGCAGTTCCGTCGTCTGATCGACATCAATCTCACTGGTACATTCTTATGTGCACAGGCCGCCGGAAGGACAATGATCGAACAGGGAACCGGAGGTTCTATCATCTTCATCGCTTCCATGTCGGCGCATATTGTCAATTGGCCACAACAGCAGAGTTGCTACAATGCCTCCAAGGCAGCTGTCATGCAATTGGGCAAGTCGCTTGCTGCCGAGTGGGCTCCTCACAAAATTCGCGTTAGTAAGTAATTCACATGATTGAATTCATTGCATTGGGTGGAATTGGTGAGCTAACTGTGTTGAAATAGATTCTATCTCGCCCGGTTACATGGATACCGCTTTGAACCGTGTCCCGGCTCTTGATGCCCAGAAGAAGATGTGGTGCTCACGCACACCCATGAACCGTCTCGGAAATGTCGACGAATTGAACAACACTGCCATCTTCCTTGCATCTGATGCGTCGACCTTCATGACCGGATCTGACATTGTTGTCGATGTAAGTTTACTCCATCCGGCCACCTGCTACCCAGTACTTACAAGACACAGGGTGGTTACTGCGTCTGGTAAAATGCATGTGTATCATTTCCACTGTTCATCTTTTCACACCTGTGCCTTTGGGGTTTTTATATTTCATATGTTTTAACCTGACGACTTTCATTCCGTTGCGTGGACATGTACACATGGCAGGTTCAAGCCCGTGACGGTAGGGTTTGTTTCGGTCGGGGAACAGGGCAGTGGGGGGGTACCGGCAGAGATTGTATAGTCAGCAAGGTTCTTTTTGTTTCTTTCCCTTTGGGTGTTCTTACTATGCCCTGTCTCTCGTCACTCCAAAGCCATTGGTTTAAGCGTCCCGGGATACAGGTTTTGCATTGGGTTCCCTCAGTCTAGAGAAATTATTTCTTTCATTACTTTTCCTTTCATTTTCTAAAATCTCCACTATATTTCTGTTCATATGTCGGGTTGGAACAACCCATTGCCAATTGGGCAAAGCTCGAGGAGCTGTGTGGAAGTCCTTGGTGGAAGTTTCACCACGTTGCTGGGAAACCATAGCTCACTATGCACGGACCGCAGAGCCACTAGCACATATACAACCGTCGACACCCAGGGGTTAAGAACCTCAATGCTCGCTACAACTCGTATTCTCGTCTCCAAGCTCGCTACAGCTCGCGTTTTTTGTTACCCACCCACCACCCCTAACTCTCTCACTGCGCCCTCATTATCACCTAGGGATCTATCGGTGCCAACGATCTCAAGCGACAAGGGCAGCGACATCTCCCCCACCGCCTCCGACAGTGGACACAAGGAAGAAGGTTAATTGATGGAATAGATTGCTTGGATGGTCTTGGTTTTCTTACTTCGCTGTGCTCATTGGGTTTTCATTTTCTCATATTAATTATTATCTCAATGTATTTGTTGGGCTTTGGAAAATTGGTCATGTTCTAATAGAGTCCGTCGCGAATATAAAAGGGAGGGGATGTAGGAAGGGAGGACCGCAGTCTTCGTTGATGCAATATATATAATACCCACTTCGAACCTCACTACACACCATGTTCAAGCGTTGGATGGAGCACGGTGCCAACAGAGATAGTGAGAAGGCTGGGGAAGGCGTCCCATGGTTTACCGGAGTTTATTGTGGTCGGTTGGTCCTTGCAAGGTATACAGGGAAATGGACACATGAAAATCAGACCGAGTTTTTTTCCCTCAATTTCCCCTTTCACCCTACCGTTTTTGGTTCGAGATCAATGTCAGTCTTGGCAGTGCTTCTGAACGGGTTCGAAGTAGATGGCGGCAAAGTATCTTCAGGGTAAGGTAAGGCTAGTGGTGTTGGACAGTTGATATCCCTTGTGTTAGATCAGATATTCACTCATTCTAGGGTCTTGAGACCCTTAGCGTGTCGATTCAGACAGCCCATGATAGTTGAGTGTGGTATCTCTCCGCCATATTAAGATTGACGTGCATTCTGTTCGCGGGAGTAGTGTCTACTCCCTCATGCCCATACTCAATGGCCAACGAGGGAGGCATCTTCCCATTTTCTTGGCTCCCGTGTGGACTGGCACCAGTCCGTTCTAATATATCTCTTGGCCAATCCCGAGAGATGCTTTATTGGAGATGTTGCCTTAATGCTTGAATAGGCTGATTGAGATGGATTACAGGGAAAGAGTTAAAGTAAACCAGAGCCTGAAGAGATAAAGGAGATAAAGGAGGACAAGAAGAAACTCTGCAAACCATAAAATATCCTCCCTGTCGTGGGCAAAAGTGGAGTTCATATTTATGGCTTGGCACACAGTAAAGTATCGTATCATAACACCCCCGGTTTCTCCACACCACTTTTTCTCACGACTGCGAGTGACACCTCGTGACTGCTCGCCTCACTTCCTATCCCAACTCTCACTTCTACACCCTCCCTTTCTCCTCTGATTTCTCCTCTCTTGCTTCTCTCTGCATCTTGTCTCGTTCTATAAGCAATATAAGTCGTTCGCTTGTGTTGGAGGCCGCGCTCCTCTTGAATCTTGTGATACCGCTCGCTTCCACTAGTTCACTCCTTCGGCTTCCCAACACGTTTGTGGAGGAAATCAAATGTCAATTGAGGGCTGAAAAGCGAACCGATAAGTAAAGGAGGGAAACGAATCCGGGATGAACCATGTAAACAATACCAACGAACATTGTAAAACGGCGCTCCAAGAAACAGCTCCCTCGGGCAAGCTGCGCAATATAGTTGAAACTAGCGAAACACGAGTGATATTGTGTGATCATACCATGCTTAATTATGATACCCTAGAATGATGAGACAACCTGATCCCATGTTATTTCAATATATGACAGAAGGGTTATCCTTTCCTTTGATAACCTTATCGCTAACCCTCTCTCAACCCGGGATTGTAGAGTCTACAATGATGTTGAAATGTTGCACTTTGTGGTACTTGCTTAGTGATGTGTTTCACAACATGTAGGTTTCCTTGATGTCGTGCAAATCAGGTATTTACTGTCAAATATAGACCTTTGTTACACTTGCCTAGATTTCATAATTGCGCGGTGGGTGACCTGTGGTGCTCGATGGACTCATAAAGGCTGAGGGTTTTGGGAATAACCAATTTTCCAAAGCTGAGAATGTATGCAGTCCCCTCCTCCCTTCTTGACTGACCAGTCGGTCTTCTCTTCAGGACTTGACCGGTCAGACTATTATTCGGAACCCTGGTCCTATGGCGGCGATAGGATATTTGATGTTGTCGCACCTTGTACTTAAGGTATTTTGCCGTGGTTGGTCCGTGGTGAACCAGGTATGCAGGGTTATGCGCGATCTGAAATAGGTATGAAACAACCGTAGTCAGGAACTAGTCCGTTCTAGTAGCCTCTCGATATCTGATTGTTCTCATGGTAGAAGTTTTCCATCAATGGATCTGTATGTGGTGAGCAGCAAAAATTCCCACATTTTCCCGGTAAAGGGAAATCTGTATGGATCAGCAGAAATAGTCGCCGTGGTTTCTCCCGACACCCCTGAATACCAAGGACATTTTAGACCTTCACATTCCCGTGAATATCCACAAACTTTGCGTGGCAGGGGCAGCGGTAGCGACAAATCCGTTGAAAATCACCGGCGATCACTCCGTCCAAGGACACCTTTCCTTCATACCTTTCCTATCTTGTTAGTTTATTATCATTAGTTTCCTTTGTCAATTGTTATGAATCAAGAGGAGGAACGAACGCATATGGACCCGCACATATGGCCGGCAACCATCGGGGGGTAATGCGAAGGATGTATCGGAGTACTCAGCGGAAGGGAGACCGCAATACCTGCCGCGTGCCAAAGTCTGGAAGCACCCCCGGGCATGGAGAAGATTGGAAACCCTCAAGTACTGTCTATATAAAAACTCAGTTCCGGTGTAGATAGAATAAGTAAGAAAGATACGCATCTGATCAAAATATACTCGTTTACTCCTCAGCTTCTTCGTCCTTCTTCATCTACCACTCCCAGCCTTTCTCTATCTCCATCGCATAACAAAAAGAGGAAAATTTAAAAAGCATCTATTAACACTGACACCACTACAGTGCGTATTTTTCAGAATTAATATCATCACAACCACCATCACCATTTCCACGGGTTCGTTCTTGATGCCACAAACCGCACGCAATCCATGTTCGGGAAGAAATTTTTTATCGAGATGGAACTATGGATCTAGCTCTAAAAACAACGCCTCTATGCATGAACGATACATGAATTTTTTCAAGCCGCAGAAAAAACCGCCAACAGATAATTTGCATAGAAAAAGCGAAAAAATGAACGAAACTGAATGGGTAAGTAAAACGGGGCTGAGTGGGGAATTGAAAAGATATTTAACTTGTTTCAAACAAGTACACAATCCTTTTATCTTTTGTACCGGGTATCAATCACGGAACTGGATACTTGTATCGAGGAGAAAGAATAATGTATATAGAGAAGGCACTATTGACTGGCTTACCCTTCCAACAATCGTCCACAAGGTTCTTAAATACAAAAACTTGAACTACTCGTCCACGAGTATTCCAAACTCAATCACGCCATTTCTGCCCCCCATCACACGATCCTTTTACCCCTCATTTTCCCGTTTTTCTCACCGCAGCTACCCCTCACATCCTCACCGCATTTACCCCTCTTCTCGCACCATTCACCGACCAACAAACATCTCGCTGAATGGTCCGGTATTCTTCTAGCATATTCTGTCCCAGGATGTAGGCTCTTGATATAGACGGACAACCTACCGAGATGTGGGCGTAGGAGGTACTCATACGGAAAACAATAGGTGAGCGCCGGTGACTAGCAATACCACCCCTCACCGGGGGTCACCTCCTGTCGATCTTCCTCGAGGTCTGAGTTGATGTAGCAATCATCGGTTCTGGTATGATCAAGGCCGGGGCCAATGGTTTCGGTCAGAATGAATGCTGAGTGATCGAGGAGGCCAAGGCCCAGGGTGCGTTTAAGGAAGGCAGGGTAGGGCAGCGCTTTAGTGAAGATATCTGCTGTCATATCGGCGGTAGGGCAGTAAAATAGGGTAATTCGTTTTTTCTCCACATATTGACGGACGAAATGATATTGTATATCAATATGTTTGGTGCGAGCATGGAACTCCGGGTTCCGTGCCAACGCAATTGCTCCTTGGTTGTCCACGTTGATATTTTTAACCTCCTCCAGATGTCTTATAGCTCCAAGATCCCGTAGTATCCCCTGTAACCAAATTGATTCTTCAACCACTTGTGTTAAAGCAATGTATTCAGCCTCCGTTGAGGACAAGGCGACTGTACTTTGTTTCTTACTTGTCCATGAGACTGCCGCTCCGTTAAACAAAAATGTATAGCCCCCAATCGACTTGCGGTCATCACCCGAGCCCCAATCGGCATCCGTAAATCCTATTCCTTCTCCATACAACCGGTAGCAGAGTCCACCGTTTGGCGTTCCGGCAAGATACCTAAAAATCCGTTTGACCGCAGTCCAATGTGTTGAATCAGGATTGCTGCTGTATTGGCTCAGTTTCGAAACAGCGTACGCAATGTCTGGGCGAGATCCTAACATCGCATACATTAATGAGCCCACTGCCGATTGATATTGTCTCCGGTACTCAGGATTGACTTCGCGCCCTTCATGTGCTTTTTCCAACCGGACATGCGGATCCGCAGGGGTAAGAACTGGATTGCAAAGTTCCATTCCGTGGAGTGAGAGGATTTTACGAACATATTTCCTTTGCGATAGGTGTAGTGTGCGCTGAGGCCGGTTTCGCTCTATTTCCAAACCCAAAAAAGTCTGTAATGGTCCAAGATCGGTCATCTCGAACTCATGGTGTAACTTGTCCCAAATCCAGTCAACCAATGCTCGAGTTGGAGCTGCCACAACTAAATCGTCGACATAAAGTAAAAGGATTACTTGTTGTTCATAGTTTATAAAAAGACTGTGATCATGATCACTTCGTATAAAATTGTGCTCCTGAAAGAAAGCGTAAATGCGGCTGTACCAGGCACGTGGGGCCTGCTTGAGTCCATATATGGATTTTCTTAACGGACACGCTAAGGGCCTCTCATATCCACGAGCAGCCTTGTTTGTCGGAACAGCTATCCCCTCCGGGATCTCCATGAATATTTCCTCGTCTAGTTCACCGTTGAGGAATGCTGTTTTTACATCCATTCCGTCCATCTCCCAATCATTTTCACAGCTTAATGCGAGAACTATCCGTATGGTTGTGAACTTGGCTACCGGAGGGAAAGTTTCCTCGTAATCAATTCCCGCTGGCTGACTGAACCCTTTTGCCACTAGCCGGGCTTTATATCGGCCATCGTCCTTCTTTTTAAACAACCACCGACAACCGATTGTACTTCTTCCTTCTGGTAGCTTCTCGATTACCCAGGTATTATTTTTCGCCAACGAGGCAAGTTCTGCTTTCCAAGCAGTTCGCCACTGTTCTTTCTCAGCCGAACTGAGTGCCTCAGTTACTGGTTGGGGTTCGGCTGTCTCGTTACCTGCGAGAAGTGCGAACTCGGGCTGAGAAGCTACTAGTGCGTTCTCCTTCCTCATTCTTTGTGATCTTCGTGGCTTTGAGCCAATTTGCCCACCAGGATTCGGTAGATTAAGGGCCCCTGATTGAGGTATATTTGTATGCGCTAATAGAGGTCGAACAGTAATCGTTTCTTGCAAATCCTGGCTTTCGCTTTCGTTACTGGTTGGGGGGATAATCGTATCTAATGGTTGGAAGCCATCTTCTAATATTTCCTGTGCGTTTGGTAGGGCTCGATCTGGGTCTTTCTCCCATCCAACTGTCATTGTATCGCGACTGTCTGATATACTTATACCGGTGGGTGTCTCGTCAATAATAACGTCGCGGGATAAAACTAATTCCTTTCTCGAAGGATCGTATAGCCTGTATACTCGGGACCCTGCATCTTCTTCGTATCCCACAAGTATACACTTTATTGACTTCGGGTCTAGCTTCTGCCTCCGTTCTTTTGGTATATGAACCCAGGCCGTAGCGCCAAAGACACGCAAGTGCCCCACTCCGGGGATTTTGCCGGTCCAGTGTTCCATTGGAGATATGTCATTATGGCTTCGCGAAGGTATACGGTTATGTATGTGGGCGGCGGTAAGTACCGCATATCCCCAAAATCCTTTGTCTAATTTTGCATCCTCGAGGAGGCATCTCGCATGTTCCATTAGTGTTCGGTTCATGCGTTCAGCGAGCCCATTCTGCGATGGTGTATACGGTGGACTGATAATATGCTGAATGCCAGCTCCTTTTAGATATTGCTTAAACCTGTGGTTGACGTACTCTCCCCCACCATCACTCCGCAGTGCTTTAATATCTCGTCCACTAGACTTCTCGGCTCGTGCTCGGTATCCTTCGAAAGCTGCAAGTGCGCCATCCTTTGTGTCTAGTAGTGATACACTGACCCGTCCACTCCTTTCATCAATGAAGGTTATAAAATACCTTTCGCCACCTAGACCTGCTGTCTGCATCGGCCCACATAGGTCGGACTGGACAACATCCAATATATTGTCAGCTTTGGCTCGTGTCTTCGTTCCGGCCTCCCTATGCTGCCGCCCTATTGCGCATATCCCACAAATCTTGCTAGTATTCGGTTCCTCATTACTGCTGACTTCCATGTCTTTTACTTTAGATGCGAGATATTTTACTGACCCCGTGTCCAGTGTCCGATGGCAAAGCCTACAATGCCATGTCGCAAGTGTCGCAGTCGGTGATTGGTTGGTCATAAGGCCTAGGTTTGCAGTAAATAGCTCCCGTGGATCATTCCTTACTGATCCTTTCTCCAGATAATAGAGACTTCCATGGCGTTGCCCCAACTTTCTTCGTGAGCCTTCTTTCCTAACGGTAGAAATTATCGGTCCAAAGTCAACGGTGTATCCAGCATCCACCATACGGGATACTGAGATCAAGTTTCCGCCAATATCCGGAACATGCCAAACATCCGTCAAGATAATTCTTCCCCCCTCAGTGTGTATTTCAATATCGCCTAATCCACGGGCTTGAATTTTGGTTTTATTTGGAATGGTGATTCCTCGCCCTTCGCTAACCGGTACATAGGTAGAAAATTCAGTCCGGTTTCCGCACAGGTGTTGACTCGCTCCCGAGTCTATAATCCATCCTATCTGAGGCATAGCTTCTGGTCCTTCCGCTAAAAAAGTAAATTCCCTCGTACCATTTGTTGATTTTGTTCTTGACCCCGCCTCGTCTGACTTGCGCTTAAAGCAGTCATTTTTCCAATGTCCTTCCTTACCACAATAGTGGCACTTGGTTCCCGCTGGAACTCGGGTTCTTCTGGTGGCAGCACTACCTCTGCTTGGGCTCCCAACAGTTCCGCCATGGAACCCTCTTGATCCTCCAGGAAAACCACCCCGGCCTCTTCCATTGGAGTGAAACCCGGATCGACCTACGGGCAGACTAAACCTTGTTGGCGGTGGGATCCGATTTGCTGTAAATGCTGTTTGACTTCCCACTGTCGTGTTGCCTTCCTGTATCCTTTGTGTTACTTGCCCAATGTGTCTCCTAGCTTATTCTTGTAGAAGGCGTCCAGCCATTATATCGAAAGTGATGGGATCGGAGCGGGATTGCAGTGCCATTACGAGTGGCTCGTAGGACTCCAGTAGGCTGAGGGTCAGGATGGTAAGAAGTTCACTATCGTCGACTTCCTTGCCCACTGTTGATAGGCCGCGCAGTTGATTTGCTAATTCGCGGAATTGGTTTAGATGTTGAGCCATATTGTGTCCCTCTAGCAGTTTTAATGCCCATAGAGGCTGCATCAGAACCATTCTACCATTGGTGCCGATACCTTGATGGACTTCTCTAAGCGATGGCCATGCCGCCTTTGCTGTCGTCGCGTCTTGGATATGGGGTATTTGGGAGTCTTTGATGTTGAGTGTGATAATCGTGAAGGCTTGATCATCCTTTACTGAGCTAACTGTGCTGTCTTCAATCACAGCTAAAAGGTCTTTCTCTTTCAGAATCCGTATTATTCTGAATCGCCAGGCATGGTAGTTACTCTGCCCAGTCGCCATTGAGCCATCCAATTTCTCAATCGACTGGGTAAGGGAGGTTGTACTCGAATGCTTCATATCCCCAGTGCTGCTGCTACTGCTGGAGCTGGTACCTGTCTCTCCGGAAGACATGGTTCGAGTCTGGATGGTATTTGTTTGAAGCCGTGGATTCGCTTTGATCCTCTGGGTATCTGTCGCAGTTGATTGATTCTTTTGTTGATGCGCTCCCCGGGCTCATAACCTTTTATCTTTTGTACCGGGTATCAATCACAGAACTGAATACTTGTATCGAGGAGAAAGAATAATGTATATAGAGAAGGCACTATTGACTGGCTTACCCTTCCAACAATCGTCCACAAGGTGACTCTTAAATACAAAAACTTGAACTACTCGTCCACGAGTATTCCAAACTCAATCACGCCATTTCTGCCCCCCATCACACGATCCTTTTACCCCTCATTTTCCCGTTTTTCTCACCGCAGCTACCCCTCACATCCTCACCGCATTTACCCCTCTTCTCGCACCATTCACCGACCAACAAACATCTCGCTGAATGGTCCGGTATTCTTCTAGCATATTCTGTCCCAGGATGTAGGCTCTTGATATAGACGGACAACCTACCGAGATGTGGGCGTAGGAGGTACTCATACGGAAAACAATAGGTGAGCGCCGGTGACTAGCAATAAATCCGACCCGAAAACTCCACCGGTGCAGTTTTCTCCCTTAATATCTATCCCCCCGCGCGGGAGTATCTTCTCGTCAACCCCGTGAGGCTGGCCGGCTTCCTCCCTCGCCATGTCAGTGACCCATCTCCCATTAGGCTTGAGGTCTTGGCCTCGAGCAAGTTTAGCCGCAAGGTAAAGCCAACACGCAGCATTGCCAACCGTTCCAACTTCATCGCTCACACTTTCCTCCGCATGGTAGCCCATCTGGGCATAAGTTAAAGATCATTGTCGGTGTACAAATCGAAGAGATGATTTGCAACAGCCTCCGTGTCTCCCACATCAACGAGAAATCCATCCTTCCCATGTTGAATCTGTAATGGAATCCCACCGGCTCTTGTGGCAATGACTGGCTTTCCATGTTGCTGTGCCTCAGACACCTTAACTTCGAATCCCTCACGCAGCGAGAGCTGCACCACGATCTTCGCAGTGGTAATTAATGCATTCAACACTAGAATAATTATTAGTTTTGCATTCACAAACTATCTTAGAATTGAAACTTACTTTGATCGCTTGGACCAATTCTCATAACTACCACATCTTTTGCAATGGCAGAATATCTCGGCTGCCCAAGTAATTCCATGGTGTCGGTAAAAACTATCGATGCATCCGGATCATCAATAGCCCCATGCCCGCAGCTGAATTCCGTCAGTGTCAAGTCATTCAAAGAGTGGCTTGGGAGAAAATGGAGGTCAACTCACAGCAGCAATTGTGGAAGAACCTTTTCGGGCATGTCCCTGACAAGACGAGCACAGAATTTTCTGTAAGATTCAATGACGTCCGGGATACCTTTGCTAGGGTCGAATGTTGCGATTTGAGTGATATACTCCCTTGCAGGATAGAGAAGCTGGTTCCTGGGAGAGAGTAACAGAATCAGTAATTTTCTCTCAAAGAAATGAAATTTGTTTGCGAGTTTGACTTACATCCCCAGCTCGATGCATGAATTGCGTAGATTCTGGTGATAAAAACTTAGATCCAACTCACCCAAATATTTATTGAGCCCATCAAACCTATATTCATCAGCGCAGGAAAAAAAATCAAAAAGAGGGAAACAAACCAATCAGTACAGGCAGGCATCAATCCAACCATCGCCAACGGAACATCATGCGGAACGAACTTGTCAGCTGGATGACTAATAAAGACATCCGCCTGTTTAACATATGCCCATATCCATTTCCAAACTTGTTCTTGAGGGCTCCCAGGGCTGTCTACAAGATCGCTGCGGATTTCGATATGAGAACGGTAGATAATTTTGACCTCTGGGCGAAGTTTTGTGATTATCGGAATGAGTGCAGGCATTTGAGGGTCATCAATGATAACGACGTCCGCTCCACCAGGAGCGAGAGGGCCACCGTGTGAGAGCCAATAGCGCTGGGCATTTATTCCAATCCATTCCGTAAGTAGAACTTGCTTCTCCTCATCGAATATTTCTTCAGGATCTGCCACTCCTTGGAGGATGTTGTGATTTGTCTTTGTAATTCTGAAAACCTTTGGATCAGGCTTAGGAATATACCTGTCTCACATATCAGTAAATAGGTACGGACTATGGATGGGATGAAGACAAACCAATTCAACTTAACACCCAATTTATCGCCAAACCGAACCAAAGCATGCCTCATCAATGCCACACCACCGCCCTGGGGTGTTGCTGAGAAAAAGGCTATTTTAGTGGGTGGACACTGAGGGTTACCCTCGGTTTGACCATCTTTATACCCCTTTAACTCAGAAGCATACTTAAGAACGGGTGTTCCAAGTGCCCTTATGTGCAGTAGCCCGGTACTTCCGCAAGCTGTCAACCAATTTGATGGCCGCTGGTGCGTCCGGCATCACCTGGTTCCTGAAAGCTATTGCGAGAGCAAGGTTATGGTTAGGACCAAAGTGCATAACACACTTTTGTGCTGCAGACTCAGCCTGTTCATCGACATCGGCAGTGTTTGTTCTAGTGTCTTTAAATGCACCAATGGCTGAGGTCTGGACATTCAGAACCATGGTGATAGCGTCAAAATCCAACCAGAGAGAAGTGCCAATTCCCGGACAAATATTCTCGAGACCAAGTGTAAACGCCAGCACCCACAAATTTAGCTCGGTGCTGAATAGAATAATTCCTGAGGGTCTTATTGACATCTGACATCACGGTGTCCTCGATAAAGTGCCAAGGTCTGGGGGTGACTTGGTGGATGCAGGAATAAACCGAGTAAACGCCGTCATGAATTGAGATACCAATTCTAACCGTCTGGCCCCCAACCTTAGTGGCGGCCACACCAATATAGAGCGGCTGCGCTATTAAATTAGCAAACAACTTACAAAGTGTGATGGCCGTAAACAATATAAAACAGTGCGTGAAAAAACTGGTAAAACTCCACATCGCCATCAAGGAACAGATGAAGGAAGAAGAAAAAGGGAGGGAGGTAGGAGGAAAAGAGAAAGAAGGGAAGGGAAAAGAAAAGGAAAAGGAAAAGGAACGGAGGGGACGAAGTGAAGCAAACTTACAACAAGGGGTATACCAGCCCAGCCGACCTGTCGAGTTGACAAACTAATGGACTGAGAAGGGAGAGTAAAGGAAGGGTCTGTCTGAGCCTGGGAAGCCTCGGAACTAGTCATTTTTGATGGATCTGACTAGAAAAGACCGATGTTTGACGAAGTTTGATAATTCAAAGTAGGGAAAACTGTGTGAAGGAAGGGTGTCAAAAAGGTTTGGCCTTGTTACCAATGGGTGGTGTGCTTGAGACGGAGGAGTTGTGGTGAGGGAAGGAAGGAGAAGAAGAGAAGGACAAAATAGCGGGAGAGGGGGCTCTTTAATACCTTCTGAAAGGGGAGGCTGACGAAGTGGAGTCACAAAGGTAGGTAGGAGGGTAGGTAGGAACTTGGAAGGCAGGTGTAAGCCAGCGCAAGGGGACCCGCGACTCGTATGTGCGAACGTTAGGGCCTAGGTAAGAGCCCACGTATGTGCTTGCTCTCAAAGTGATATCCTCCTATATAAATGAGAACTCAATTCCACCTTGTTGTGTAAGCAGGCTCATGATGGAGCGAATTGCTAAACCTCATGCGTATACTCCTGACCTCTCAGAATTGGAGTTGCACGCGAAGTGCGGACAACGTCCTTTGCTATACCATGGATCTCACAGTTCTGTAAACCGGGGTAGGAAATAGCCGGGTTTTGATAGTGGAGTGAGTGAGCGGGGGTTACGGTTTGCAACCTGCCTACCAGGCATAGAGGGTGAACTGCTAGTAGATGGCAGATGCATTGTTGCAGCCAAGGCAACCATCAACTACAGAACCTGGGCCTCTCATTCGGTCGCCGCAATTCAGCCTGATATTTACGGCTCACTACCGCCGGGCCCCGATCTCGGAAAGAAATTAGGTTTCCACTATGCCTTTCTCTACCAAAGTCGTATTTTAGTCTACCCACTCTACACCGCGCCATATATTAGCTATCCACTCACAATCTGCAAGGTATAGTTTGTAAAAGTCAATATTTTGTTTCTAAGCCCAGAGCGATATCTTATTTTTTATTTTCCAGAAAGGTTTTTGGCCTTCCAAAAATATTCCAGGCGCTAATAAGTCGTGCCTGCGGTGGTGCTCTGTTGGAAATTGTGTTCACAGTAGTGCTCAAATATTCTCTTTCCTCCAGACGCGAGCAGTGGTGGGAAAAGGTGGAGTTCACGCTTGTCGTTCGGCAGCCACAAATACCAACAAACCTTTGCTTTCTAGGGGAGAACGAATGCCCCTATACCTATAAGACTTATTAAAATACATGTTCGCATATCATACTCGGGAGTGGTTTGCTCTTGTCCTCTGTCCCTAAGGAGCAATGGGTTGGGAAAGTGGGGGTGTTAAAATGCTTCGCTTTGTGCCAAGCCACATTCGTGAACCCCACCTTTTCCCACGATTGTGTACTAGGGTGTGAGCAAAGGTACGGCGAACTATGACTGATGCGCTAAAATTTGCAGACAACAGAACCTGCCGGCAAGTGTGATTCGCTCTCCCTAGCTGCCAAGCATCCAGATTTGGTGAGGGAAAGAAGGCTGGCGAATAATATTTAATCGCACATTTAAGAAATTTACACGACAGCGCTTGAATTGGAATAAATACCAGATGTTAGCTATTGATTCCAGTCCTCATATCATATTTTAGAGATACTATATCGCTAAGGCCTGCTTGAGAAGATTTGAAGTCATGAAGTAGTTAGCGGCAATTTATAACTAAATAATATGACATACGGAAAGAGAAAGAAGGATGGAATACAGAGCAAGAGGTTCAACTGCAATAGGTTTTCTAAGGTTGCAGTCATGCAAATCCGCTAGTGTTATTTACAGTTGAAATGAGGGACTGGTTGATGGCTCCAACAGCTGGATACTGGTGATCCAGCCATTGCTGCCAAGCATATTTTGCTCGCTCAGGATATACTCGAGTACACCAACCAGAAGGACTTTGCCAGACTTAGCCACAGCCTCCGGTACTGTGCAGGTATAATATCATAATATGTGATAAGATAATTGTAATCCTTGATTACTAAAATCATCCAAAAAATAATAAAATAAATATAACACACTTTTCTGCCCTCAGACTCAAACCCCTACCATTTATGATTTGACTTTCTAATACAATACACCTGACCCTGATTATATAAGGCATTACATTTTGCAACGCCCGGTGGTCTACAATAGACGACTCCGACCATACCAAACATTCACGATGCTTCCTGTGCTCCCGCGTAATTTCTACCATGTCCATCCACGTGACCGACAGTACTCGAGTACTGTATACGGGTGTCAGGGTAAGTCGGGCGCACTGCCATTTTAGGGTTGACAGGCCTTTCGCTGTTTTTTGGTCGGGGTAACCACGCCCTCAGTTCAATAGCGAGAATTCCCCTGACTCCTTCACCTCTCCCAGTATTACCCCTTTGGCAACCCAGTAGTATTTCCATATATCTGGTAGATACTAAAATATGAATGTATGCAATAGTAAAAGCAGATTGGCAGCTTGTTGGGCTTCTGAGCCTGCTTGGAGGAGAGCAGGTTTCTGAGCCTGCCTGTAAGCGATGTGATCCGGGAGGAGTGGATTGCCCAGTGCGCCCGACTTTTTGCCGACACCAAAAACTACTCACTAAATATCACTCGAATTTCCTAATTTGGGTTGGTTCCCATACAATTGACCCGTCTCTTTTTGGAAGTGCGCCGGACTTTTTGCTACCCCCTTGTACAGCACCATAGGTTAGTTAAACGCAAGGAATTCGTCGATCGAGAGAAATGATCGGATTGCCCCTATTCCTTGTTTGTTTCACGGGGGAGACTGAGCACAATGCGATTGCTGGTATTATAACATTTGGCGATACAGAAAGTCTCTATTG
>Ga0307517_10007321_pt1 | contig 16113 bp, 9 predicted proteins | sample 23_EM_MG_FD_194515 | JGI IMG/M metagenome (GOLD analysis project Ga0307517, IMG submission 194515) | Populus trichocarpa ectomycorrhiza microbial communities from riparian zone in the Pacific Northwest, United States - 23_EM | ecosystem: Host-associated > Plants > Roots > Unclassified | place... | reverse complement strand
TGTGAAATTATCAATTTTTTTTTGATAAATTATTGTTTCCATAAAAAACCCAATTCTCAAAAAAAAAAAAAATCTATTAATCTACCAAACAAATCTAGTCTCTTCACCATATTTTCAATTCACAATTAAATACATAATCAATAAAACAAATCGAACAAAAAAAAAATGCTTCCTACAACCCTAAAAATCCCACCAAAAATTTTTCCATCTCAGTCCACTTCTAGTTAAGAACATACATAATATTACAAATTAAAACCTCTCCGGTGGTAGAAAAGATGCTAAAGACATCATTCTCACCCATCCATGGCTGCAAATCCCTGGTCCACAGCGACTTGATGTCGTCTCCACCTACAACACCTACGGTGACTGAACCATACTGAGACGTCGAAGGAGGAACAAGTGGCGGAGTCCAGCCAGCAGGAGGAATTATGGGTCGCGATTGCTGTTACTGATGCATCAACCATTGTTATAGAAGTAAATAAAAAATGTATCTAACTATAAAATACTTCTCATAAAAGATTGGTCCTCCTCCACTCAAGGTGGATCATCCTTGTGGCCTCCATTTTAATTTCAAAGTTTCTTTTACTTTTTGTGTACAGAGTTGGCGTTGACCTATCACCGGTGAATTTGGACCGATCCTCTAAGAGTTTGTGGATAGACTTGGTTTCAGATAAAACCAATGTCCATGTTTTGTTTTTTGGATGCTTTAAGGGGATAGACTTGTGGTTTTGGAGCAGGATCCGAGGCCAATTCTTATTTCTTTTAGAATTTATTAGCTATTTAAATTGTAATTTGTGAATAATTTTTTTTAATATAAAAAAATGAATATAATGTTATTTTTTATATAAAAAAATCTCAATTATAAATTTAAAAGTTATGCATGCATGTAATTAAAAAACAATTAAGAATTAGTTGTGCAACTAAAATAAAATATAAAGCTAGATTTCTAACCAACTAAAGTTAATTAGTCAAACATGTTATCCAAGTTAAGAACTCAATCAGATTTAACACTTTTTTTGCAATTTTTTATTTAACTATATAATAAGAAAACAAACTCTTGCAAAATTGAGAACAAATTACATAGTGAGGGTTTTGTTGAGATTGTGATAGCCCTATAAATATCATACCGAAACAAATTATGTTGTCAAATTAAAAATCAATAAAATATTAAAAGATAAAATTGAAAAATCAAGTAAGAAAAATCAATAAAGATCCAATTATAAAGGATCAAATTGAAAAAAAAACCCAATAAAAAATAGAAAAAAGACCCATGTGCACAAGTCTAGGGCAGTCCACTTGTTTGGGCCTGTATATTTTGTTTTGTTATGGGGCCGATGACCCGTCGTCTGCCACTAATTTTTGACAAAAAATAGTAGGCAATGCGTTGCTTACTTTATCCAAATTCTCGCAACCTCTGGTAACCAGAAAGTCAGAGCATGGGTGTTTTACACCCAAACAATCTATTTTCAAGTGTTTTTTGCAAAGTTTTTAAACCCAGCCCGGTCCAAGGCCCGGGTTTCGAGTTTTGACCCGGTCACCGGTCGCCCGTGTCAATTTGTTTTTTTTTTTTAAATCAAGATACCAACGTTGATCAAGATATTTAATATTGCAACACGAGTTATTTACTTGATTGTGTTTGATGAATTTGTTTATGAAAATTAATTTATAATAGAGATTGACACATATATAAAATTTATTGAATAAAATAAAAGGAAAAAAATATTATACAAGGTTGAACATATTAAAAATAAATATTTAATCTATATAAAATATACAAAATAATTACAGATTAATCATACTAACCTATGAAAAAATTAAACATACCCAATATAATTTAAAAGTAATCGTTATTCAACAAAGGCTAAAAAACCCAAAAACAAAATCATAAATAAGGGATATTAATTAAAAAATAAATTTAAAATTATTATTTTCAAAAAATAAAAAAACCATTAATATAAAAAAATAAAAATCTTGAAAAAAAACAATGAAGTCAAGTGATGTGAGGCCTAGTGCCTGACTCTATAAAGAAAAGGCCTACGCGTACAGGTTTTTAATTTTTTTTTACAGTTAATGGAGCGGACGACGCAAGTTACTTAGAAAAAAAAACGACGCGTCATTTGAAAATCCTAGAATCTAGCCGCAGGTGTGGCCAGAAAAAAAAGATTTTTTTTTACCTAAAAAACTTATTTTCAACCAATTTTTGACCAAAAAACCTAGGAATACCTTAGGAACCTTATTAAACCAATTTATGCCTTTAAAAAAAACACAAGAAAAGGCACAAAACCCGAAATAAAAAATCTTCCCGAGCTCAGATATGTTTTTTAAATCTTTTAAGGTTAAAAAAAGAAACACTTAATCTTAACACCCCTTATCATATGGAATCTTTTGGTGGTCAAAATCTTCCCCAACGACAATTTTTTTTTTCTAAGCTGGAATATGACAATCTCCTCTCTCTTATCCACTCAAAATAAAAAGAAAATAAAGTTTGGTACTAAAAAAAATATATTTTTTTAAATTATAGGACCGAGTAACCAAATAACTTAAAAAAATGCAGGACTAAAATGAACGTTTCAAAAAAATTACAGACGTGCCACTTATTTTACTTGTTTTTGTCATTTTAAACCTCTGTCTTTTAATTCAACCATCACCACTAAAAAAATATGCAATTTAGCTCTAATTTGAGCTAAAAAAAACTCATTTATGCAAAAACAAAATTGAAGGATCAAATTAAATTTTTTTAAAATGATCATTACAATCCATGATGAATTGTAAAATAATAAAAAGTAAAAATAGCTACAATGTCTTCCTTACCTTCTTTAGTTTTTGTTAATAATTAGCATGGATGATGTGGCATACACCTTATGATAAAGGATAAAGTTTTTCTTTGATCATAAAATTTTATTTTTGACTTTTTGATATTTTGCTACTTAAAAGTCATTCTCAAAACTCTCATTCTCTCTCACCACCAAACCACTAAAGCTTCATATGTTTGAAATTTTAACACTCATATGACTTGCCTCCCACACCTCTCTTTGCTTGCATCCTTCCCTCCATCTCTTTCACCTGAATCCATCCACCATGGGACTAGGCACTAGCTACCTATCACTGTCAATCTTCACTGGTCAACTCGCAAAATGGAAAAACACCACCAAACCACCGTCCTCCGTCCTTTCCTCTACCTTCTCTTGTCCGTATAAATATATTCCTTACGAGGGCATGACTCCATCGATGAGTTGCAAAGCCCCTTTCTACTAGAGTTGGCAAAAGCTTGACTTTATGGGGAGAGCCAGTAACTCACTCCACTCTGTCCTCTGCTCCTTCATTTCTCTCACTTCTCTAGAATCTGGAAAATTATAGAGGATGCTGGAACATGTATAAGAATATGATAATCTTTTTTTTAAAAAAAAAATTGGCTAAATTTATTATTTATTAATTTACATTAATATTAATCAACAAAAAAACTAAAGAAATCAACATTTCAGTGTGTCGGGATTGTTCAAGAATTAAATGATTGGTTGATTTTACATAATTGAATTCTAATTGTTGTAAAAGCCAAAATTAAAACAACAAGGATCATAATTGACTTTGACAAAAATTAACAGCCTTTTTCCATGTATTTTGTTCAAGAGACGCATAAAAATACACTTTAGTCCCTCAATTTCTATTTTTTAAATATTTTATCCCTTTTATTTTTGGATTTTTTGTTGTGATCCTAAACTACATTTTATTACATTTTAGTTCTTGTACCTTGAGAGAGGAGAGAGAAAATTATTGATAATTTTTAAGAGAGAGAAAGCTCTCAAGTAGGCGATTCTTACTATATATATAATTTTAATTTGGGTGTTTATGAATTTGGTTTTAAAAGAAAAATGGATGAATGTTATTTTTATTTTTATTAATGGTTAAAAACATTGTTCAAAGCTTAAAAAATATTTTTATTTGATTTGATTTCATGTTTCAAGTCATATTAGAATGTATTTTGCTTTTAAAAACATGATTTTAGATGTTGTTGGGAAGTTTTCTTCACGTGTTTTGTGAAAAAAAAAGAAGCTCTGTTTAACATTGTGTTTCAAAAGCGATTTTAAAAAAATTTAAAAAGTATTTATTTTTTATTTTACTTTAAATTAATATGATTTTGATGTTTTCAAATTATTTTGATTTGTTGATATCAAAATAATTTTAAAAAAATAAAAAAAATATTATTTTAATATGTTTTAAAATAAAAAATACTTTAAAATCAATCACAGCCATGAGCAATGCATGTTTTTTCGTTAGATGTTTGAGATCAGATTTGTCACACTTTCAAGAATTGGGTTCGTCAACTTGCCACGTAGATGGTCCGGAGCGCCAAATCTAATCTGCAACTGGCACCATCTTCCAATATGTATAAATCCATTCTTTTAGCCCATGTGTGCTTCACCCTTCAACTTTTTTATTGGATTATTTTTAAATAAATTTATTAAACTGATGATTAAATAATTATTCAATTATACTATATTTTTCAAATAAATATTAGTATTTTTATGGTAATATTAACAATTACTTTTGGAATAATTATATATCACCTTTGAATATTTAACGTGGATGAAATAAATATTTTAATTTATTTTAATTTTTTATTATAAGTTTTTTATATAATGTTTCTTAAGTATATCATTTTTATAAATTTTTTAATAAATTCATGTAAAAATTATTAATTCATTACTTTTTTTATTATTAAAAATTTATTTTAAAATCGTGATCTATTTTTAAAAACACTTCTAATAAACAAATTGTCAAAAGAAATGCATTAATAAGGAAAAAATGGGTTTTGATTAAAGAGATACCTTCAAACCATTAATTGTTTTTTAAATATTTATTTTAATTGCTTTTAGTTTTTACACAATAAACAACATAGCTAAAAAAAGAAATATTTTTTTGTTAAAAATATACATTAATAGGAAAAGGAGGATTTATATTAAAAAAAATCAAAAATAAAAAGTAAGTATATTTTGTGAGTTTTTCTCGGAGTACTAAACAAAAACCAAAAGAAAAAAAAAATATATGAAAGGGAGCATAGCACTTGGCCTATCGTAGGAGAAAAATCATATTTTTAAAGAAAAATCTAGACTTCTTTAAAGACTTCTTGATAATCTAGACTTCTTTAGTTTTTATCATATATATATATATAATCTAGACTTCTTGATAACAATCATATTTTTAAAGAAAAATCTTCGAAACTTAGTAAAACACAACCATATTTACATACTCCTTCATACAAATTGACTATTTTTTCTATAAAATTTTGGTATTTGTAGCACACACGTAAATTCCTAATAAATATCCAACCAGACACATGATTGCATGATTATTAATAGAAAAACAACGTAATTGAATTAAAATTAAATTAATACATTCAATTGTGAAAAACCGAATAAACCAAACATTTGATAAACACACTCAACCACTTAACAAAACCTAATAAACTTTGGAAAAAAATAACGGTTTTGTATTTTCATAAAAAATTATTGAACCGGCTATTGAGGGTAATGAAATATTTTCAAAAGGTTAAATAGTCATTACCAGATTGATCATAGATAAATATGTCTTTTTACATTTTAAAAACACAATGAAACGACTAAAATACCATTAAAAACAAGAATTTTAAAGTTAGAAAACTAGCATCCAGGGTTTTTTTTGTATTTTCCTACTGTTTTTTTCATTATAAATAAGTTGGTTAAGGGTAAATTTGGTACTTGAATAAATATAAAATATAATTAAAAAGATAAAAGTGGTTGGCACGTGCAACACACGTGCTAGTGTGTGGGAGGCGCCGACACCCTTCAGACGACTTCTCTTGGTAGCAAAAAATCCCCTTTTGATGTGTTGTGGAATCACTACACCGAGATCTTCTTGGTGAGGTGACACATGACAATGTTGGAGTGGTGGTGCGAAGCCAATGCCTTTTTTTTTTTTTTTTATCTTCTCCTCCCCTCAAACATTTCACTGGTCATGCAAAATATTAGAGTTGTCATCTTATTAATTGAGACTTCAATTTCGGTCCTTGTTCTTTTGATTTATAATTTTTTGTTCTTGGTTCTTTTGTAAAGTTTTGATTTGTATTTTATTTCATCATTCAATCCTAATTTGTGATATGCTATTTTTTTTCAATTAGATATTCATTTTTTTAATTTGTTTGTTTTGGGATCTTTTTGTTAAATTGATTTGTCTTTTTAATTTCACTATTCAATATAAAATTTATAGTTGTCTTCTAATTTATTCTTATTTCAATTTTGATCCTCATTTTTTTAATTGTTATTTTTAGTTTTGGATCCTTTTGTGCAATCAATTTTTTTTCTTCTAATTGTATCATTCAACGTTTGATTGTGTTGAGAATTGGACTTCGTAATTTTTATAAATAAGATGTTTTTAGTCTAATGACTTGAGTCACAAGTTTGAAAAGTTAACGTATGTTGAGATCTTTTTTTTGTTTTTGTTTTTATTTATTTTATTTTTTGATTTCATCATTTGATATTGGTTTTTTTTTTTTGAAATAGGCTTTGTGATTTTCTTCGTTTTTGTTTCTATTGGTTTTTTTCCTGATTTCATGATATAGATCGCAGTTTGACGGATTAACCTGAATTGACTCGACTATTTTTATTATATTGTTTTTTTAAAGTAATTTTAATTTTTTTTTCAAACATCTTTTTGTATGAAAAAAATCTAGCTCGACGACTTAGTTTGGGTCGATGTCTAGTAAACTTCTAAGAGATCTGAACTTCAAAATTTTTTCATTGTAACAAATATATAATATTAAAAAGAATTGTAAATCATTATGCAGCTTTACTGTTTACCTAAAAAATGAAATTCTTTTTTGTTTCTAATTCAACCCCTCATTTGTTTTCCATTTCTCCCATTTTATTATTTCAATTTTGTACTTTTTTTCTTCTCAATTTCAGCCTTATGCTCTTTCAAACAATCTTCCATATTGTTTTTGAATCGACTAAGTTAATTGGATTATGTCAGAACAACTCTCATATGATTTAATTTAAACCTAGGCTAATCAAGGAGTCGGGTTGATAATTTTTTTCTAGTAAATTTCATGCTTATATTTTTGTTATTGGTTGGCTAGGTTAGTTTTGGACAAGCCAAGTCAATTGAATTGTGTTAGGGTGATTCTCACATGATTTAATTTTAAACACTGAAAAGATAAGAAGTTGAGTTGATAGTTTTTTATGTCAATTTTATAATTAGATTTTTTTTACCGGTTAGTTGAGATATTTTTGGACTAGTTAAATTGATTGAATCACACCAGAATAAGTATTTAATTTTAAACTCAAGTCAAGTAAAAAGTAAGATAAAAAAGTTTTAAGTTTAATGTAAACTCAAGCTTCAGATAGCAATATGATGTTTCTAGGATGCATCAAGGAGACAGGCTTGGTAGACGTGGAATAGGATTTCATTAAAGGAAGGGGCAATATTTGTTACTTCTTTTAGACTTTGCTAGCAAATTGAAGTAATTAAGTCCAAAAAAGGCTTATTTCCAAATATGACTATGCAAACATGGATAATGTGGTAAAGGACAATTTCTTTCTACCATAAATATCAACCTCGTAACATTGTGCAAGGATCTTCTTTGAGGTCTTTGAACCTAAAACACCATTCATTTGAGCCAAGCTAGCAGTAGCAATGAGAGGGAATAAGATTCTAGGCTACTGTTTTTTATGGTTAGAACACCGAGAAAGTATTTGGTATGATGGACATGATAATCTTTTTATGAAATTGTTTGATGTAACATTGAACAAATAACCTCTTCTCTTCTTTTCTTATAAAAAATAAGAAATAGGGTCGCCAATAAAAGATAAAAAACCAATAATTCTTCCCTTATTTTTTTTTCACTCGTGACAATTGTAAAAACAAAAATTAAAAAACCCCTCTCTCCTTCCCTCTCACTTGAATTCATTCCCGGTAAGACCAAACACTACCTACCACAACCAACCTTCATTTGGTCAGCTTCTTATACTCAAAATAAAAAAACATCACTTGAGAGCTGTCGTTTCCTCTCCCTTCTCTCTGCTTTTTTTGCTCATCTACATTTCCTTTACGTTTACATGACTCTCTCAGTTGCAATGGCTACATACACTTGTTTTCATTCTCGGGTTTACCTAATCTTTAATCCCATCTCAATTATCAATCGACAAAATTTTTTATAATTAGCAGTGAGTTATTTATATTTTTCATTAAGATGGATTGTTTGAGCTTGTACTCGTTGGTCTAACATCATCGTGAACTCCAAAGTTTGAGTGCTCAGAATTGATTGCGAGCATCCAATGGTCGAAGCAATACGAGTTGTCCGTAAGTTCTCAGCTATAGTGTTAGAAATTTCGTACACCCGATTTCTATTAGGTCAACTAGATGATGTCTTTAACTACAAATCCGGATCAAAATCTGGATGGGTCAAAGGATCATCCCTGTATTTCTTCTTCAACCAGTTGTTATATGTATTTTGAAAAGAAAAAAATAAATTCATCAAATTCAAGGAAATAATAACTTAAGAAAAAAAATGATTGAAAACCAATATACCACAAAGTGCTTAGCTCGGCTATCCACCACTTATTGCATCTTTTTTTTGGCGGTCATCACTCTATACATGCATTTCAACAAAAAGCTTCATCGAGTTTAGTTCGTGTCTAAGAACCGTAGCCTACATGATAAAAATATTGTCCGTTAAATATATTTCTTAAAAAACAACTAATAAAAAAATGATTGTGATAAAAAAAATCCTACCATTCACTTCATATACGAAACAAATAGAATAGAGCTGCCAGTGAGCGTGGTAACAGAACCGCGAACACGCTAGTTCTAATTTTCTGCACTGGACTGTGACGTCGCGTGAAATCAGTCGACGTCATGTGCTGAATGTATTCTACCCATATAGCCTCTATTAAGGAAGATGCAAGAAATCTGCAGATGCATGAAATCTGCAAGTAGTTTGCAGCAACAGCTTGAAAGAAATTTGCCAATGATTTGCAGTAGTAGCTAAGCCTACAATCATGCTTGTAAATTAATACAAATATTCTGTCTATAAATATTTTGATTGCTGTAATCTTTCCTTAGATGAATATGTAATTCAGTATAAAACTACAGGCTAAGCATCAATGAAATCATGTTGAAAATTACACTGTAAGCTTCTGAATATTTGATTTTATATATGGTATCAGAGCATCATCTCTCTAACGAGAATCTGATCCCCATGTCTTCCGCAAATCAGCCTACCTCCTCCCCAGAACTTCCCCTTGTTGTTTTCAACATCATCACTCAGATCAATGAGAAACTCACACCCTTATCTTTTCCTCAATAGCGAGCACAGTTTGAGGCTCTTCTAATCGGCTATGATCTCCTAGACTATGTTAATGGAGAATCTCAATGCCCTCTCTCAGATGGTACTCCATAGTCTACAACCATAAAAAATCGGTGGGTAAGGCAAGACGAGCTAATTCTTAGCGTCATCCTTGCATTCACCTCACCCTCAATCATGCCTCTCATTGCCACAACCAAAACCTCACACGAGGCATGGAAAAAATTATCAATATTGTATGCAAGTAAATCGCGTACAAGGGCAATGCAACTCAAGGAAGAACTAACCTTGATTCAGGGTGGAAATCGATCGATTTCAGAGTATCTTCATACGATCAAAAGCTTAGCTGATGAAATTGCACTTATTGATCACCCCATCTCTGATGATGACTTAACCCCCTATGTCCTCCATGGGTTAGGTCCAGAATTTCGTGAGATTGCTGCTCCTATTCAAGCACAAGAAAAATCCCTTGTTTTTGAAGAACTCCATGATATGCTTGTTGGGCATGAGAGCTACTTGAGGAGGATGGAGGCTGCTGCACAGCAGCTCATGGCTGCTGCAAATTTTACCAGCCACCGCTTTGCCAACAAGGACAACGCCTTCTCTGCCTCTCAGCAAACCAGAGGAAGCAACAGAGGAAATGGCTCTTTTCGCCAACCAGGACAACACCGTCCCTCAAATGGCTCATTTAGAGACCACCAGCGAAATAATAATTTGGGCCGCCCCATTACAAACCAACACTTCCAGCCAAAATGTCAATATTGTGATCAATTGGGTCACACTGCCAAGATCTGCCCGAAACTCCAATCCTCTGCAATGATTGCTAATTGTGCTGGATCCTTAGATGCTCAAGATAATAAATGGTTAATTGACTCTACAGCCTCTCATAACATCACAGGTGATCTCCAAACTTATCCATTCATTCTAAATATGACGGCATTGATGAGGTTCTTCTTGGTGATGGTACAGGTTTGGCAGTTACACATATTGGGTCCTTAGCTTTACCCACGCCTAACAAAACTTTTCATTTACATGATACTTTATGTGTTTCTCATATTCACAAGAATCTCATTTCAGTTCACCACTTCACCAAACACAATAATGTTTTTCTTGAACTTCACCCATTTTTTTTCTTGTGAAGGACAAAACCACGGGGGCAATACTTCTAAGAGGTGCGTGTGAGAATGGCGTCTACATGTTTCCAAACTCCTTGGTGGTTTCTCCCACTTAAAAAAAAGTTGCTTATGTGCACGAACGAACCTCACTCAACGGGTGGCACAAACGTCTTGGACACCCTTCAATTAAAATTTTTCAACATCTTGTCAATTGATTATCACTTCCTATTTCAACAAAAAAATTCCCATCTTTATGTACTTCGTGTTCCACAAATAAAATGCATAAACAACCTTTTGGTTCTACAAGTTTTCAAATTCACTCTCCACTTGACATTATATACACTGATGTTTGGGGTCTTGCTCACATTACTGGGATTAGTGGTGCACGCTATGATCTTTTTTTATGGATCATTATACCAAATATATGTGGTTTTATCCAATGTCCGCAAAATCTCAGGTTTCTAGCATCTTTCCCCAATTCAAAATGCTGGTTGAAAAAAAGATTTCAGTCCACCACCAAAGCTTTATACTCCGATAATGGTGGAGAAATTCTAAGTTTGAAAACTTACTTGTCCAATCATGGTATAAGTCATTACACTACTGCTCCCCACACTCCTCAATAAAATGGTCTTTCTGAAAGGCGTCATTGCCATCTTGTTGAGACATGTCTTACCTTGCTTCATGATGCTTCCTTATCACTCTCTTATTGGCCTCATGCATTTCAAACTGCTGCTTATCTCATAAATCGTCAACCAACTCCTCTCCTTCAAAACAAGTCCCCATTTGAAGTTCTTTTTCGTCAACAACCAAATTACCTCAAATTACAGAAATTTGGATGTTTATGTTACTCTCTCACTAAGCCATACAACACCCATAAATTACAGCCCAAGTCCATTCCCTGTGTCTTTATAGGATACTCACCAACCCAAAATGCCTATAAATGCATCGACCCCTTAACTGCTCGGATCTATTTGTCCAAACATGTACTGTTTCATGAAACTCAAAGTCCAGTTTCCATAAAAAATCCACCCGGCCAAATATCATCCACCCGTTCGCCTAACCACACCCATTTGTTCCTCAAACCAAATTCATGTCCTGTAATCTCTTCTCCTGCTCCTCTCGTTCTTACGCCATCTTCGCCGCCTTCTAATCCATCATTGGAGCCATCAACGAGTTTGGACACTATTGCTGCCTCCTCTGCGTCATCTCCAGGTATTACCCCATCTTTCTCACCTCCTATTTGTGAATCACATGACAATCTGTATCATCAGCATCTCACTTCTGATTTACATATTTCCCCTGCATCTACTTCCCCCTTGCCATGTCCAACATAAATTGCCAGCATTCCAACCCGTAATCACTCCATGACCACTCGATCCATGAATAATATTTTCAAACCTAAACAATTGAACACTGTCTCTAAGCATTCCCTTCCACCTCCCCTGGAACCAACCTGTGTGAGCCAAGCTATATCTTACCCTGAATGGCGTGAAGCCATGTCCAGTGAATTAACAGCTCTCATGAGCCATGGTACATGGGATTTAATTCCCCCTCCCAAAGACTGTAAGCCTGTGGGTTGTAAGTGGATATTTAGAATCAAACGAAAGGCAGATGACTCGGTTGATAAATTCAAAGCCCGACTTGTTGCAAAGGGTTATAATCAGCATCCTGGAGTTGATTATAAAGAAACCTTTAGCCCGGTTGTTAAACCAGCAACCATTAGGACATTGTTGAACATTGCTGTTATGAATGGATGTCAACAATGCTTTTTTACATGGCATGTTGTCTGAAACTATTTATATGATGCAGCCTCCGGGTTTCAAAGATTTGTCCAAACCTGATTATGTATGCAGATTAAGGAAAGCAATCTATGGTCTCAAACAAGCTCCTAGGGCGTGGTATTCAGCCTTGCGGACTTCACTCTGCAAATCAGGTTCCAAAATTCTACAACTGACTCCTCACTGTTTATTTATTGTCATGACTCCATTATCTGTTATGTGCTTGTTTATGTTGATGATTTGGTGATTACAGGCAGTGATAATCAGTTTGTGGGTCATGTTGTTAACACACTTGGGTGCTCGTTTTTCTTTGAAAGATATGGTCTTACTTCACTACTTCTTAGGAGTTGAAGTAATTCCCACAACTATAGGTTTATTTCTCCCCCAGCACAAGTATGTACATGACATCTTGGAGAATCAAAACATGGCTGGTGCCAAGGATATTTCCACTCCCCTGTCTACTACTCAATCCCTTCATTTGCTGGATGGAACAACATCAGTGGACAATACCGAGTATAGGCGTATAATTGGCAGTCTGCAGTACCTCTCCCTAACTCGTCTGGACATTTGTTTTGCAGTAAACAAGCTTTCTCAATTTATGCATAAGCCAACGGTCACTCATTAGGCTGCCACCAAGAGGCTTCTACACTATCTCAAGCGAACCATATTTCATGGTATCCATATCAGGAAAGCCGCTGCACCGTGTTTAACAACTTATAGTGATGTTAACTGGGCTGGCAACATTGATAATCGAACGTCCACATCGGCTTATATTACTTTTCTTGGCTGCAATCCTATCTCCTGAAGTTTGAAGAAACAAAGGGTTGTTGCTCGATCGACTACGGAAGCTGAATATCGCGCACTTGCTAATGGCATTTTAAAAACACTGTGGCTCCTTGCACTTCTTCATGAACTTGGATTTCCATTGAAAGTGCCTCCTTCTCTTCTATGTGATAATCTTGGCGCAACTCACCTTAGTTTTAATTCGGTTCACCACTCAAGAATGAAGCATATCCAAATTGATCTTCACTTTGTGCGTGATCAAGTTCAGAAGGGTACTCTTCATGTGCGACACGTCCACACTCAAGATCAACCTGCTGAATTATTAACCAAGCCACTGTCCCGGGCACGTATAGAATTTTTACAAGCCAAAATTGGACTTGTCGATGGAAGTTCAATTTTGTGGGGGCATATTAAGAAAGATGCAAGAAATCTGCAGATGCATGAAATCTACAAGTAATTTGCAGCAACAGTTTGAAAAAATATGCCAATGATTTGCAGGAGTAACTAAGCCTACAATCATGCTTGTAAATTAATATAAATATTCTGTCCATAAATATTTTGATTGCTGTAATCTTTCCTTAGATGAATATATAATGCATTATAAAACTACAGGCTAAGCATTAATGAAATCATGTTGAAAATTACACTGTAAGCTTCTGAATATTTGATTTTTTATAGCCTCTAAGATGTACGACGGTCTGAAATCCTTTCAAACTGCCACATCATTTCAACCTAGAAGCTCTCTCTTTTTTTTTTGCATATTTTTTGTCTTTTTTTTCACCACATACAAAAAATCATGCAACCTATATAATACAAATTAATTATCTATTAGTAAATGAAAAAATAAAATTTTAATATTTGGAATAAAAAAATTATCCTAAATTCGATCTTACCTAATTACAGTGTGATTCTTTCAAACTCTCCTCGTAACATTATTATCAGCTCTCTCCCATTTCAATTTTCCCTTGAAATAAAAATTTATAAAAGGAAAATTTCAGTAATTTCAATAAACTAACCAAATTAACATAAAAAATATTAAGTTAAAACTAACCTTGAACCTTGAAAACCACGCTTTTCATTTAGAATGTTTGAAAACTTGGCTTCATTGAAACAATGGGATTTCCATCGACGATTTAAAGGTCGATGTTATTGTTTTCGCAGCTTCAAAATTCGATCTTACCTAATTACAGTGTGATTCTTTCAAACTCTCCTCGTAACATTATTATCAGCTCTCTCCCATTTGAATTTTCCCTTGAAATAAAAATTTATATAAGGAAAATTTCAGTAATTTCAATAAACTAACCCAATTAACATAAAAAATATTAAGTTAAAACTAACCTTGAACCTTGAAAATCATGCCTTTTCATTTAGGATGTTTAAAAACTTGGCTTCATTGAAACAATGGGATTTCCATCGATGATTTAAAGGTCGATGTTATTGTTTTCGCAGCTTCAATGTTTGTAGACCTGAAATTGCATTCGTTAAATGAAATTATTTTTTAAAACATTATTAAACATGTCGTTCTAAAAGCAAAACAAACTTACATTGAAATGTCAACCTTCCACTGGGCCTTGTACTTGCGGATAAATGAATCCCACTATGAAATCCCCCCTCGACATTTCAGCATCTCATTCAAAGAGCTCGCGTCGTGAGTTGATCCTTATGCCTTAAGTGTTTGTTCTTGGTTGGCATCTAATGACTCGTGGTCATCAACATCGCTGCTAGAAGAACTAGCAGTGATCTTATCCTCACAACGTGCAATAAACTTTCTCCTAGGCATTTACACAAATTAACAGATAACAAAAAATTAAATGATTCCTATTTAAAAAAAAATTCAGCAGCACCTCCCATATATAAGAGACTACCCAAAATTTTTAAATCTGTAAATACACAATATATGTGTCACAAACCAGATGGTTTTATTCAATTTCTTCTAAAATTTTTGCATAATTCAATTTCGTAGAAAATTTTCATTTACACACACATTGATTAGTACTTAAAAGTGCATTCTCATTAAGGCTTTATATCATCGTATTGCACTAAAGTATCGTTAAATTCCCTAACTAAAGCATGTTTTATAATAACAAGTATGATAATATAATATATCTTTAATTTATGGTAAATGCTTATTTTGAATACAGATATATCTCACAATTCAAAGGATTGATTGATGTGATTAACCATTGAAAGTGAAGAGACAAAAAGAGAACTAGGCTAAGAGAAGAGATGTTGGTTCAATTCCAAACTGGAACACCATTCGGTTATTTGATCATAACTGGAGTTGTAGAACTTGGATTTAGGTCCACTTTATATCGATGGAAAGGTAAGACATAGACCTAAAACTTTCATGAGGAGTTCAAGACTCCATTCTGCTGTTTTCAAGTTCAAATCTTAGCAACAATGGAGAAGTCGGAACCTGTCTTGCAGCTCAAACACTGTTCGGTTTTCAGCTCATATCTGGAGTTCTAGAAGTCCAAATGAGCTCTGGTTTTTTTTGGTGGAAAGCTGATACAATTGCCCACAGCTTTCATGGAATAAATGGCTCAAATTCTGATATTAGCAATGACGTTTTGGCCAGCCAACAATATCAAAAATTTGCCAACAATATCAAGAAGCAGCAGCCAACAATATCAAAAATCTGCCAACAATATCAAGAACCAGCAGCCAACAATGTCAAAAACCAGCCACCAAATCAATGGTTGCCTACCAATCAATAGTTCTAAATCTTAGCCTATAAAAAGAGGCATTTGCCATGTATTTAGTCATATTATTTTTCAGATCAAAATCATCTTCTTGCTTTCTCTCTTTATATCTTTGTAATGTTCAAGTTTTCTTTCATGCTATATTAATCTCTTGTTTATGCCTTTTCATTTCCTTTCCTATACTTAGTTAACTTATATCATGTTTATGTTCTTATGTTGTTTATTTATGTTTTCTTCTTCATTATGTTTAGCTAAGTTAATTATGTCAAGATGAAAAGGTTTTACTAATGGTGTTAGAATATGTATAATATAAACTCAACATGGACTTTAATGTTTATATCCAAGAAAGTTTGTTATTAACATGTTTTATCTTTTTATTTTACTAATTCTTAATACCT
>Ga0307517_10007320_pt1 | contig 16113 bp, 17 predicted proteins | sample 23_EM_MG_FD_194515 | JGI IMG/M metagenome (GOLD analysis project Ga0307517, IMG submission 194515) | Populus trichocarpa ectomycorrhiza microbial communities from riparian zone in the Pacific Northwest, United States - 23_EM | ecosystem: Host-associated > Plants > Roots > Unclassified | place... | reverse complement strand
TCACTCATGGCATAAACCCCAACACCAAGGTTCCCTGTAAGAGTAAGGACCTCAATCCAATACAGCAAGTATCTTGTGAAGAACTCTTTGATTGCTTCCTGCACTTCCTCAACATGAGAGCTGTTGCCAGGGACCATCAGGAGGTGTTTTGACCAGAATTTACAGGCATATTCCAAAGCTTCTCCAATGTGGTCCTTCTTGCAAGTAGAAAGGTCCATGATCTCACTGAGAACAGCATAATCATCCAGGTTGCAAATGTTCCTCTTCAGCCTTTCCCCCATCAGGTTGAGGCATGAAAGTAGAACCTCTGCATGATGAACTGCAGGTTCCACAAAAAACTGTTTATCCCTGCACCGAGATGAATCCATGAGGAAGTCAGGGAATGACTTGTGGAAGGGTTGGATGGGGTCTTCTATGCCCTCAGGGACAAGGAGGAGAGAATGGAGGGAGCGGAGGGTAGTGGAGATGTTGGGCACCCCAAGCAGGTCTGAAAGTGTCTCCATTGAAAGGGAGTTAAACACAAGCAGCACTGCCCCAACCACAGTTCTGACATGGGAACAGATTTCCTCAGCATCTGTGCCCATGTCATCAATTGCTTGCTCCAAGACCTGGGTGTAAAGGAGGTCAATCCCAGACCTTCCTTCATGAATGGTATCTTGTGGTAGAGAGATGATCTGGTCCAGCTGTGTGGTGGGTGTGTGGTACTTGGATCCAACAAATGTCACAACTGTTGAAGCATAGATGAAGAATCCTGCTGCCTTTTCACAGAGAATGTTGAGGTCTGATGGGTTTGGCCAATCTTCTGTGAAATTGCAGTCACTTCGAGTTTCAGCAATTCTGGCCAACTGAGTTCTGAAGAGCAGCTTGATGTCACTATCCACCAAGGAACGGTTGACCTCATGCAGCTTGAGCACTTCTGTGATGGGTCGGAGTGACTTGAGACGAAACCCAGACCGGATCCGAGGTTCTGGACGACCAGTGATAAAGAATTTTACATCAGGGATCTTGTCTGTATAACAGGAGAGCACAGAGAGAAGGGCAGAGGCAGGTTCTTCATCCTTGCATTCATCAAGGGCATCAATGATGATGATGATGGGTGGTCGAATGTGGCTGACTTTTAGTGGGCCAACAATGATCTTCTTCATTTGGGAATCAAGAGACTCCTGTGCAACACCAGCATTGACCTCCAGGACTTGGAGCAGCTCCTTTCTAAATGGAGGATACCGATGGGCAAGCTGAAAGGCAAGAGTTGGGAAGATTGCTTTGAGATTGCTTCTATCCTCAAAATCTCGCGAGCAAAAGAAGCTCGCCCCAAGCTTTCCATCCATGAAGCAAGTCTCGGCAAATGTCTGGGCAATGGTCGACTTCCCAGTCCCTGCGAGGCCACTCAGCCAGAACACACGGTGGTCCTGCTTGTCCTCCAGCCAGTGTTCGAGCTGCAGGAGGACATCTGCCCTAGTTCCCCTCAGGCACCCCTTCCTGTTACCAAAACGGTACTCGGCCCTGTTTGTGGGATGCATGCTCTCTAGGAGACGAAGATCTGAATCTCCCTATACGTAGGTTACTACAGAGGCTTGGGCCATAGGAGAGTAAGACTTACAATCAGTTGAAAGTTTTCTTTGTTGATGTCTTGTCGCAACCAAGCCTGAGCATATGTCAGCTACGATGAGAGCTAATCTTTTTGGATACCAACCTGGTAGTCCATCAAGGCATCACGAATATCTTCCACCAGACCATTAACCTCCTGTGCATTCTTGGGGACTCCGAGGAAGCGCGCGAGGCCCTCCTGGGTTGCCACCGAGCCCATAGTTTGGCCAATCTCTTCCAATTTCCTGGTCCCCGACGTGCGTCAGACCCGGCTCTCGATCTTGGAGAATATGGGCTCACCCTTCCAGTTCCTTTGTCCTCTTCCCCTCATTGATGTCGTCCAGAGGGATAGGCCCGGAGAGCAGTTCAGAAACCCTTTTGACCCTGAGAGCTAACAACTCTATGGCATGTTCGTTCACCTCCGTTCGCTAGAACGATAGTAAACATTGAGAATCAGATATGCAGGAAGGAGGACATACCTGGCAATTGTCGAGAATAACACAGAGATATCCTGCGGCGGATTTGAGCGGACCAGGGGCGCCTGCGGAGTCTTTCACTCCACGAAGCAATTCGGACGTGGCGTAGTTCGATTTCTTCTCATCCGCGGCGGCGTTCGGTTCGAGGGCCTCGTCGGGACGAACAACCTCTGGTCCATAGTCCGGAAGGACGGGCGTGCCTACATTGTCCGAAGGAATAATAAGAGACGGCGATCAAAACGACCGCGTTCACGCACCGCCGGGCTTCCCGCCATGCGAGATCGAAGGAGTGGATGGAGAGAGATAGACTCCCTCAAGCCCTTCGCTGTGTTCACTTCCCGCAGAAACCTTAACGTCTGGGTGTAAGCGCGAATCCATCTGGCTGGCTTCCCTTCCACCGACGTCTGCCTCTCCCCCTTCTTGACCGCCATGGCTTCCATGCGCTGGGACAGATTCCGGTCCATCCGGTTGGGGAGGTTGATCCGTCGAGAAAACTGGTTCTCCAGCTGCGCCAGCCGTATCCCCTTCTCCGTCGTAACTTTCGCCCACTACGACGTGAGGTTCTGGTTGTGGAACCGAACTCGCCGGATTAACCCCCTCACCGGGGTTCGTCGCCGTTCCGTCCGGTTTGTGTTTCTTCCCTGTCAGTAGGTGCTTGGCTTTCTTCTTCATTTTGGAGAGCGAGGCTCGTATGTCGTCCATGTCAGCGTCGTATCAGCGTAGGTGGTAGTGCGATAGATGGTGGTGCGATAGTGGATGATTGGCGCTCAGCGCCGGCGCAAACGCGTTATGTGGCGGAATATTCGCCGATTCTTTCCGCTCAAGTTATCGTGTCAGTCCCCCATACCAGTGCTTTACACGTATGAAATGCCTCAGCTTTTTATGGCTTGACGCTCAGGACGATTGCCTACACTCGTACCCCTGCGATTTGTAATCTGAGTTGTCGCCGCTTTGGCTCTGGGTGTTTCTACCCGCCATGACCTCGCAGAAAAGGCGTCCAAATCATCCGTACGGAAGATGCAGACCACCTTCCAAGCTGAACCCCGGACAGTTGGGAATCCCGAACGGATTGCGAACGAGACTTGGCATAGGCTACTTGGCATAGGCTACTGAGAACATACAGAGGTTATATAGGTAAATGTCACGGTCCCGAGCAGCATCTTTGGGCCACCCTCGACCATTGTCGAAGCCGGCATGGGGTCTATTATTGATGAGGTGTGTGGTGGCGGAGGATCACACTAAGATGGAGGGGGGGCGTTCGGGACGTTCAATACGTCGAGAATGAGGCCGGTGAGGAGAAAGAGCTTCAATCATAAAAACATCAACCTATAGTGCCTAGGGTTCCACGTCGACGTCGGCTTCGAGGTCAACGGACGTGATTGTTTCTCGTACCTTCGAGAGAATTCGTAGTGATGTGTCCCCATGGACTTGCAAGACCTTGGAGCGGGTGGTAGTTGCGTTTGTGGCGGAAGCTGTATTGGGTGGGGTGGGGAGGGGGGTCGAGCGTGGTGCACGGCTGGCGTAGATGCGCGTCGCAGGCCGGTGGGGAACGGTGAGGGCGGGTGTGGTATGTAGGCGGGTAAATGATCGGTGGGAATGAGAGCACTTGGACACTACAGTTCCAGCTAGTCGTGGCCAGTACGGTTTGAATATGGACAGGCGGAATAATACGCTGGGAGGGTACCAGCGAACAGGAATTGCTTGGCCAGAACCGCCAGGATGTTCGCAGGGTAGCGCATTGCCGGGGACAGCGTGGGTCCGGAATTACAAAAGGCGCGGTTGGTGAAGAAGCGAGGGGAGAGTTCTGGTACATCCCCAGGTTTTGGAATCACCGCGGGGCTTCCGGACGAACTATCAAAGCACGCAGGTACGGTATCGCAGAGCCTTCCCACCGAACCGGCCTGGATGCGGCAAACGAGACGATCCCGGGAGTAAGCCTCGCAATTGCCAAATGACTTCCATGGACATCTCGAACATCCAGGAGATATTCTGAATGTTGTCTCGACTGGTGTCCTTGTTGTGGAGCGGGGGCGGCTGGTCGGATATGGTCAACTCGACGTGATCACTGGAGCTGGTTCCATCGACCTTGTCACCTGCCCGGACCATAGAGACCGCCGAGATCTGGTCTTGTGCATCCCGACCGCTTCTTAGACCGCTCGACGTACATCTTGCGTCCCTGCCGACACAAACCGGGAAGTGGAGGACGAGGGAGACGGGTCAATTGTGGGATAGTGACAGTAGGAGGTAAAATAGGGGACCGAATGCGGTGAAACTTATGACGCGCTGTTGGCCATTTGGTTGGAGTTGGAAAGAGAGTAACTGAGAAGAGCGACTTGAAGCGCGAGGGGAAGACGCGGCGAGGTGGGAATGCCGGGTGACCGTTCCGTTCATCCTGCGCTGTCGATGGATTGATAACAGATCCACCTGTCTCGACTCGGACAGGACCGTCCACTGCTTGCCCAACATGATGACGGATGCGGCGAGGGAAGCGTCCAAAGTGGCTTGGACGTGGAAGATGATGGGCTATTCGATTGAGAGCTGATAGCATCGCTACTAGAGTTAGGGTGTTCCCGAGCGAGGGACTGGCTAAGATCTTGAGGAATTCGTAGCTCGCTTCATCGGATTCGAGCTTGTCCTCAACATGTCGCATGTGGGCAGCGCTTATCTTCATCTTTCTCTCCACCTAGGACCCCTTCAATAATAGAATACCACGATGGACGACAAGGGGGGTGCGAGGCCGGTCAATATTGACCCTCGGTGGTGCGTTTTTAGAGATGCGGGACCGTTTGGAAAGTTAAAGCCGACCTCAGGTAGTATCCAAGAGACCCTACGGATGCACTTCCAACCAATAAAGAACGAAGATCCCCAGGTCGGCTTCTACACCATGTACAAACGAGAGGCGAGGGAGTACGACACCGAATACATGAAAAAGTACAACGATGATCTCAACACCACCCTGATTTTCGTGGGTTTCTACGATCCTGTGTACCCTACGCAACGCTGACCACGCTCAGGCTGGTCTATCCTCCGTGTCAGTTCGGCGTTTGTCATCGGCGTCCGGCTGAAGCTCAAACCGGATTCCAGTGAACGCTCAGGGGCCTACCTCCGCGCGATCCTTCTCAGCCTCGACAGATCCATTCCTCCAGATGAAGATCCCATGGCTCCTCCGGTGTGGGGTGGTGCCCCTACAAAGATTGTCACCACTTCGTGCCTCCTACATGCAAGCCTCTTAATCTCTCTATTAGCCGCATTTGTCGCTATGCTGGGTAAGCAGTGGCTCAACTGGTACCTTCGACACACTGGTGGATCCATACTCGAACGATGTGGTGACCGGCAGCGTAAATGTGACGGCCTAGAGAAGTGGCCGTTCCATTTATTCATCGAGAGCCTCCCCATCATGCTCCAAATTGCTCTCGTTCTCCTAGCGTGCGGACTATCGCGGTACATGTGGTCGATCAACACCCCCGTCGTACACATCGTCATCCCCCCCACCCCCCTTGGCTTTATCTTCTACATCAGCATCGTAATCGCGGGGACATCTTCTTATGAGTGTCCGTTCCAAACCCCAGCATTGACAATCCTCCGAGGTCTCCGGGACATCGCGGTCCTCAAGAGATTGTCGGGGAGACTTTCCTCGCTCGAGATCGACCAGTTCACCCGCGCTGCTTGGCGGAATACCCGATAAAGAGTCATTTCTGCATCTCGCCGCATCCGCGACACCACGACGAACCCTCAGTCCTGGGGTATTCCACTCTCCAGCATCAGGTCTAGCTGCCGAGGTGTCGCCAAAGCCATTTTCCTGCTTCTCCGCATCGATCGAACTCTCGGAAAGCAAAGCAGAGTCTGGTCCAAGGGATTCGAAAGTACAATCGCACATTACTCCTAATCTCCACTCGAGATGTGCAGAACGGACCGTGCGCGGATCGAGGCGGGCTACGGGTGTCTGTACGGAACCTGGAAACCCTTCGGAAACAGAGCATAGACGACGCAAGCCGTGTTCGCTGGGTCCTCCGAAACATTACCGACCATGAAGTCATCGACTCCGCCATACACCTGGCAGGCAATGTTCGATGGTTTCATTGCGGCTCCGACCTCGACCCACCTTTCGATCTGATCGTTTCCGCCTTCGAGGGATGCTTTGATTCTACTGGAGAGCTGTATCCTGGTATGACAGGCCGGGCGTATTTCTCAGGGCGTGCTATCCTCAAGATCAGCGTAGGTGCGAGACTACAATCTCATGAGCGTGCCTCCAAGTACACCATGTTCCAGATGATTCCATTCCCTCCGCTCGGTCGTCCACTCATGTTCCCGCCCGGTTCGTTTGCGGGCCCAAGTGTAACCAACCCTCGTTTGGCCCCCGGTCTGACTTGGAATGTATTATCTCCATGATGCAATTCAGAACCAGCCCCAAAACACCTATCAACATCTTCCGGAGGGATACACCAGCTCACTCACTGTGGATGTCAAACTTAGTCCTGGAGATGATTCAAGTGGATCCGACCTCACCCGGAGGCATCTTCTGGGCCTTCCCCAGCAGAATCGAAGCCGCGAATCTCAACATCCTCCTCGCATGGTATATAATCCTGGGCGGACACGTTGAGGAGGAAACATTCTGGGTTGTGGACAAATCGTACGTGGCGAACTCATCATTCTCCCTTTCGACCCACTCAGACCTACGCCTGCCAGTGATTCGTTGAAAACAATCCTCTCCCACTTGTCTCAAAAAATAATGGAGGTCATTTCTGATCCAAATTATTTCGGGCGTCTCACTTCGCTTCTGAACTTTTTGGAAAGGTGGGAAAACCGACCCTGGTATCTGACCCAGGTGGCATACTGTTTGTGCTCCGATATCTCCGCGAGGTTGTCTATCCATCCCGGACAAGATCCGGCCATTTTGGCCTATCTCTTCGCCGTGCTCAGGATTGGATTCCGTCGAGTTGATCCTAACCAAGATTGGACGACCACCCGGCCTGGTCGTGATACGATCTCTCTGACTCACACATCCCATCACGAGTGGATGTTCGACACCATATTTGCAAACAGTGACGACAACATTATCGCGGACGCAGTGTGCGTGTGGATCGTAGGTGGTTGCGATCAACCACCCGGTTCCTGTGTGCACTATCTTGCCCAGCGCGTGAACAAGGGAATACCCTTCTCTCCAAGGTTACGGCAGGTGGTTATCGGCGTCCTCGAGCGTGGATGGCACGAGGAACTCGAAGTAGCAGGGGCGGAGGTTATTCGCTTATTGAATCATCTAGGTGTTGGCACGGATGATATGGGAAGCCGAAGGGACTGTTGGGGAAGGCTGTTGGTAGATGTGATACGTTCGCCGATGGGACGGGAGGGTTTATCTTCTCACTACTGGTGCTTGCTGTGGAAGCTGGTCTCAGGTGCCCAAGCTTTGACATTGCGCGACGAAGACATGGGGGTGATGGGATCCCTCGAAGATGCTGAGGATTGGGAAAAATTGGAGATGTGGATGTTGATTGTATGGTCGGTTGGCTATTACCTACTGGATACGCATACAGAAGACGTTGAACGTGCGACTCTCAAGCTGTTCCTACGACGACCATCAGCTCTCCCGAGGTTCAGAGATCTCGGGGAGACTTCCGACTCTTCATCCGACCTGCACAGGGACAAACTCCGACAGATTTGTGACCATCCGCAGCGGAACCGCCACCCTCAGGGTTACCCCTGCCGTGAGTACCTTTTCGCATCACCCAACACCTACCTGCTCTAACGGAAGACTTTTTTTTTTTTCAATACGATTGATTCCCGCTATATCATTCCTCCACCATTTCACGGGGGACGACACTTTCTGAGCGAAATTTTGGATCGCGATGGATACCGTAGTCTTGACCTGGGGGTCCCAATATCGGATGCACGGTAGCGTTGCCGTCGGGATTGTTTATAGTATGATCTTGGCGGGTGTGAAGTTGGGACTTTCCTCATCGGTCAATCGTAATGGTATGTAGTGCCTGTTCTTGTTATTCGGTCCCTTGGAAAGAAGAGTGGGCCGGTTATGATGAATTTTGTCCCTATATGACACTCCGGAGGGCTGGTACCGTTTGAACAGGTGTGAACATGGTGATCGAGGATTGCGTCTACCACAATGCCAAGAAAAATGGCACCAATAAGACCTCCGGGACGGGCAACGTAAATACGAAAGATATGTATTTCGGTTATCAACCGGACGAGCCAGACTCTAGATCTAGTCGGGAGTAATCAAGCACACTCAACGGCGCCATCTCAACAATCTCTCACTCAGGATTCATAGAAGCCGAAGTGAGGGAGTAGCGACAGAACAAAAAATTGAGCTATTCACAGTGCATTTGCATGCTTCGTAACCAAAACAGTTTACATAACCGGATTCACAGCGAACCGATGAACACGAACTACATAAAAACATTTAAACGAAAACGAAAACGGAACGTCCTGTCAACCGTGAGGGGAGATCGAGAGATGTTGTTGCGGCCTGAGCGTTGGAGACGATAAATGGGAACGGGGGAAAGGAGTATGAGGTGATAATGAGATAAGCTGAGAGACTGATAGGCAAAGTAAGACTCAAGGATAGGAGTAAGAAAAGAGATATGCAGAACGAAACTGAAACCGAACCGGAACTGACGAGAGCCATATAAGATGTACACAAGCGCGGAAAAGCGAATCTGAGTCGTGGGTAAAAGAAGGGAAAGAAAAGGGGAACGGGAAGACGGCACCAAGTACGAGAACACGACATTCACAATAAATAAAAACCACCCTCAAACCATCCCAGACCCCCAACTCGCTCTCTTCCTCCCCCTCTCACCCTCTATACTCTTCTGCAACAGCAAATCGTGGGGCGACACCACCGCACTCGACCCTCTCGAATGCGAATGCGGATGGGACGAAAACGACGATTGCGAGTGCATCCCTAATCCTCGCGGCTGAACGCTCGCAGACCTTCCAGGTCCCGTCCTCTCAACTCCGACCATCTGCTCGTGTACAGGGGGTAACGAGGGAAGAGGGGGCGGTTGAGGGACTGGTCGAGTAGGTCCAAAGTTCGGTATGACGTTCACGTTCGTCGGCGTCCCGTTTGAGGGGACCGACGTCACTTGGGATGGAATGGGGACTTGCTGAGTCAACATCGGGTTAATGGTTCGGCCTTGGTTCTGGTTTGTCGTCGTGTTGGTGGTTTGTGAGTACCCGTTCGTCGGGAAATTGGTCGCAAGATCCAGAGCCTGCGCTTGACCTTGCCTTTCCATTGTGTACCAAAACGCCGATGTCCCTGTCCCTGAACCGCCATACGAAGGTGCACCAGCCCCGTGATGGCCACTAAAGCCTCCATAGTTGTGCAAATCCAGAAACGCCAGATTTACAGCCTCGTCTTCGGGTTGGGGCTTCAGCGCATCCGCCAATGAGGAGCTCGTCAGACCACCGTTTAACGTCCCAGCCGCGTTCGCACCGGTTCCCGTTCCAAGTTGAGCATGGATTGACGGCATATTTAGGTGACCGTTCGAATCACGACCAGGAGACGATCCAAACTGGTGGAGTTGATGAGGTTGCACCGAGGTAACATGTTCAAACGCCCCCATCGAGTTTCCCGGCGATCCAGCGGCGATCTTCCCCGTAAGGTTTGACTGGTCCGAAGTCTGACGGTGGTACGATATCGTTGGTCGGTGTTCAGAGGGCGGAACGGACAGACTCCTGTTTTGCGCAGCGCTGATCGTCGTCGACCGTGCTGTCCTGGACGACATGATTGGTGTGGCAGGCGGAGTGGAATGTTGCGACATGTTGGTGGGATCAATCAGGTGTGGGGACACATATCCGGATCCAGGTACATGGTCAGGCGAATCGCCTCCGTGCGATGACAAGGCTCCCTCCGGGTTCGTATCATAGCCCAAGTCGATAGAAGAATCCTGAAGGGTGATCGCGTTCAACCCGATATCGTCGATCCCCCCCTGTAAATGACCACCGGGCACTTGAAGCGAATGAGGGTTCGGGGCTTGGATTCCAGACAAACCCAAACCACTCTCCCCAACCCCGTATTCAAAATGCTGTTGAGGTTGGTGAGATCGAGTGCCAAAGATCAAATCTCCAGCATAGTTTGAGTGGTGGGTGAAACCTCTGAAGTTGGTCGTGAACATCTCCGGGTCAGAGAATGCGGAGTGGGTGTCTCCGAATCCGACCTCACTCGAAACGTCGTGAGGGAATGAAGTGGGTACGAGGTCGTAACGATCGAAGACGCCGTGACTGAGGGCATGGAGGGAGAACGGAGAAGATGGGGTGGGTGACAGACCACCACCACCGTAAAGGGGTCCATCATTCGAGAGCCCTACTGACATGGACTGGCCCAGCCGTGGGTTAGCGGAGAACCAGTCTTGCGCTCCCCACGCTGACTTTCCAATCATATTAGGACGAAGAGAGAAGTTATCGACGAAGGTCTCGGAGGTCGACACGTGCGATGACGTGGGAGAACCAGGGTTTGTTCCCGGCCATGGGTTCGGCTCCGCAGGGGTGGAACACCACATCTGTGATTGTGAAGAGTCTGTCAAGTCAGAAATCTGAGATGAACTTGGTGCGATGTCAGGTGCCGGGGCTGGTGCTGGTTGTTGTGAGGGTGGTGGAGGCGGAGGTGGGGGTGGGGGTGGAGGAGCGGCGCCTATTGGTTGGGAGCTCTCCCCCGTGTCCATATCCACATCCCTGAAAAGCATGGGCAAAGGCTGGGAGGCCCTTCTTTTCCCTGTCCCACTCGGTCGTACATTCAGGAGATCACCGTCCATCTCGTCTCCCGAGGTCTCGTCGTCCGAATTTCTCGCACTCTGAGGAACGCTCTTCGTCCCCCTCCTGAACAACCCTTCATTCGTGTTCGCCCTCTTTCGCCTAGACGGTCCAACAAGACAAACGGAGGGTATTTGATCATCGGCCACAGCGCGCAGGGGGGATATAGGTTCCACGATCCTCTTCTTCTTCGATGTCGGCCTAGGCTTATATCCCGCCGCCTCGTACAAATCGGGGAACGCGTTCCTGAACCTGTCCCTCAAATCTGTCGACCGGCGTTTCTGTTCCTGGAAAATGGGGTCCTTGACAATTTGAGCCCAGAGCGTTCCATGTTTCTCGTAACCCGCTCGCAAAGCGCGGTCCTCTTCTTCCGTGAATGGGCGTCGCTTCTTGCTGCGCGTCTTCTCAAAGAGGGATTTCCCGTCCGGAAGGCTGGAGCGGATTCGCGAGGAAAGGTGGGTCTTGGCGTTGGGGTAGTGTTGTTTGTATGCGTCTGGAAAGTATGTTCTGAACCTGGGGAAACATGAAACGGTTAGCGTGAGTATTTTCCAAGAAAAAAATTATGGTGATGTCATTCGGGACGTAAGACTGACCTATCTTTGAGGTCTACTGGGGACCGGTTATCAAAGACAAGTTCTGGGTCTTTGAGTATAGCTTTCCAGTTTCCAACGCCCCACTACACATGGGAACCGCAGTTGCATTGCCACAATGCACATGTCGAGAATAAGCGCGCATAGAAATAAAAAAACGTGGAAAGTCGAGTCAGCGAACGGTGCGAACGAGAGTCAGGATCCTCAGGAGGGGGATCCTTGAAGGAGGGAGAGTGCGGGGTTGGATGATAACGGAATGACGTACCTTGTTGCATCCCTTCACAAGATTCTCCGTCTCTTCGTGGGTCCATTTCTTCCGTGGCCGCTTTTCGGGGAGGTGGACCAGCTCAGGGGTAGGCTCCTTCTCACCCTCCTCGCTTTGTGGCGTCCCGCGTGAATCCCCGTTCTGGGTAATTGTCGTCCCGGCGTTCCCGCCAAAGCGCAACGGCTTCGAGTTGTCGTTGGACGTCAGGTGCAGGTCCAGCCTGGTGTCGTCCCGGAAAGTCCATCCCTGAAGAGGCCGAAAGTCGGAGGAGGGTAAAGCGAGCGATACTCTGCGTTGCTTGGCTGATGTGGAAGCGGAAACGGATGTAATAGCGGGGGGCAAGGTGGTATCGGAGTTTGAGGTTGAGGGCAAGGGAGAAGGCGTTGACGTCGACGTTGTCATAGCGAGGTTGCGGATCGTCGCTGACGTCGACACGTTTGAAGATGAGGAGGGGACGGCGAATGCGCTCTGGTAGAAGGCCGAGGAGGAAGACGGCATGGTGAGGGGGTCGAATTAGGTCGTAGGTGCAAAGGCGCAGAGACGACGGTAGTCTATAACTCGGTGGCCTGGCAAATATACCTAGGAAACTGGGAGGCGGTGAAGGGTGAAGTGATTTGGGGGATGTTTGGAATCCTCGTTGTATCCGCAAGGCGTCCGTCGGCTGGATGTAATCGGAATCCTGGAATGGGGCGATCCAATGCGGCGGAGAACGGACGATGTACTGCCGAAGCGACGAACTCGAGATACGAAGTGTCGCCCGTCGTCGTCGTCGTCGGTCGTGGTCGCTCTCCAAAAGAAGTGAGGCCGATATTTCCAGCGGACTCTGTTGATGGCTTTGCACCGCGTGGGGATCGGCTGATCATACAATTCACTACACGGTCTTCAATACTCTGATGACGATAACGGCCTTGTCCTTCTATGCTAACACCTCCGGCGCAATCCTCTTCTCGACGACACCCAACTTCTCCGTCCACGTCGTCAGCCGGTGTGCCAGACCACCTATCTGTTCCCGAGATAACACCCGTGGCTGAACCCACGTGATCTGCGCTTTCTGATCAACCTGGTCCAACGACCCTCGAATCAGCTTCAGGCTCAGAGCCTTCATCAGCAGGTGTTCTACTTCCTCCAGAGGTAACCGGGTCTCTTCCGCGATTGTCTGGAAAGTCATTGTCCTATCGTATGGCCCCCGTTTGAATACCGACTCAATCAGTGCCATCAGGCAGATCTTTTGACGCAGGAAGGGGTAGTTCTCGTGGAGAATAGGCTATTGGAAATATCTGTGAGGATCGGGAATCGTGTTAGAGTCAAGTTGCATACTTCTTTCGGGAATAACGGTGCTAGTGCCTCAAATTTGCCGATGTTTCCTTCGTTGAAGGTAAAGAGGAGTTTTTTAATCCAGTCATACTCCGACTGGTCCAGATCGTCGAGTATTGGATGCATTAACTGTAAGAAGTCAGGAAATCGCGCATACATCCAAACGGAAACTGATCATACCAGCTCGCCAAAGTTGTATATTTGGTCGCCAAGGAAAGCAGCAACACCGAGATCGTGTGCCCGGCTCAGCCTGTCTTCGGCCGAGAGATCCTTTGTTATATCGACGCAGGCGAGGTAAAGCAGCGAGTTCTTGTAGTATGACCCAAACTCCGCTTTAGCCTAAACACCTCGATTAGCCCCACGGTAAGAGGGTTGTTCGAGAGGAAGTCACCTTGTAATAATCGGCCGCGATGCTGTAATAGGCAGCATTCACCCCACTGTCAACTCCGCTCAGCTCGTCGAGGACTTTCCACGCAGCATCCATGTCCGCTTTCGTCCCCTCGGTATCTCCAAAGACGAGCTTTGCCCGAGCGATAGTCGCGAGTAGCAATACATAGGCTTCTTGTGACTTGTCTTTGTCGATCCTTGAAAGGACATCGGAGAGGAAACCAACGTGGTCCGAAGGTTCTGAACACAGGAGTGATGAGAAAGGGAAAGAAACGAGATCCCCGCATAAAACGCGTACTGTCTATTTGCCTCGAGACCTTCACCCCCATCTCCACCAGCTTGAGAGGATTCAACTTTGTTGCGAAATCTCTCACGAACCGATCGTACACATCCACCTGATACGGTTGGGAGAGAGGGTCATCGAAGAACTCGACAAGCTTGAGCGTAATCTGGTGCCATAGCCTAAACGCGGGTGAAAACGAAATCCGTGTCAGTACGCGCCCGGATAACGAAGATCGTGACGCACTTCCGAGAATGCAGGTCCTGGAAGCTCTCGAAGTACGGATGAAGGTCCGTGGGGGTTGCAGATATCGCAGTGGAGAGGTATTCGTCGACATCTAGTTTCGGCTGCTTCGGTTTGTCGACGGCCATTGAAGAAGCCATTTGGATGGCGGGTAAGGCAGATCGGGTTTCGGGATGGACGCGTAACTCTTCTTTGTTTGGTTCCCAAGCCGTTGCCAAACAACCACCTCGCAACTTCGTTTCCCAAAGAAATTGCACCGGGCGCGCTCCAGTATCGTGAAATGAGTAGACGATAAATGTACAAATAACACTGCCCCTCGCGATACAGCCATGATTCATTGAAAGAGTGTGATAGAAGCGCTTCTCCGACTCGGGAGCGGGAGATATTATCAGACCTGCCCACAAACACATTGTATCGCTTTTATTCAGTCTAGTCCACAGCTCTTTGTCGTCTAACATTCTCCGTTATCCGTCCTGTACAAGACAAGGACAATTGACCCAGTCGCATACCTGACCCCGACGATAACGGGAGTGGTTTACGTGCTGCGCATCGGCATCGGAACGGAACGACACCAATTATTTCTACCGCACTGCCCCTCGTCTGCACACCTCAATCTACTTTTGGATAGACCGTTTAGTCCATCAGGGGTGGGGCGTATGAGTAACCGTCAGCACCCTGTAGCTCGACTTGTTCGATATCGATCACTCTCAAGAGGCGGAGCCTGAACCGATATTCCTCTCACCACCACTGCGACGTTTTCACCCAACGGGAATGAAGGTCACTCGAAGAAACCTACATTCTTTACACCAGATACTTCTCCAGAGAAAATGGTAAACGCTTCTGAAAACCGTGTTCTGGACGTGGCACAGGGCTGAGTCTCGGCGGCCCTCACTCGCATCATTTGGTACAGGGCCAAATATAAGGTCAATCGATTCCTGGGGTTATGCAATCTCAATGGCATCTACCGTACGGCCTTCCGTCCCACTCCCGCGCAAACTTGTGGAAATGACCGTCACCTACCTTATCCACGACATCCGAGCTCTCGCAGCATTCCGAGAACACATTGGCGATCTGGCCCCCTCCGTCGGCGACTTAAAGTTCTTCCGGAGAGCGCTGGCCACAAATCCCACTTCAATTCAAGAGTCCGGAACACCAGGGTCGTAAAGTGCGGACCCCACTTCTCGGGGCGTGCCCAAAGGTCCGAGATCGGGGCAGACTCGGAGCGGGTGTTCCCGTAACATATGGAATCAAGACCGGCGATGCCCTTTTTTCGCGCGCCCACAACAAACTTTGACGGATGGAGAGAAACCGAAAAGAGTGCTGCCCGCCGCACCTGCGAAATCGCCGTCAGAAGAGGCGGGTAAGCTCATCGCGGAGTTCACGCGAAGGTGTTATGTAGACCATTCGCTGGGACGTCGCTTGTACCCGGGTTATCATCCTGTCAACTTTACTTGTACTCACGTATCCCAACCAATAAGATTCATGATATGCGCCGATGGCCGAGATCCGCTGGTGGAGTATTAGGAATCGGATGTACCCTGGCACTGGCAGCAGGTCGACCACGCCCCTTCAACCAAAATCCGCTTCGAGGGCACGCTGTGTTAACACCGCCGATGATAATGTCCGGCACCTCTACCACGCACCCCGAAAACCACAGGCGGAAGTACCGAATTGAAGTTAGTGGCGGTTTTGTACTGGTTACTACAAAAGGTTCCCTCGATCTTCTTGACTCCCTGCCGGTCGTCGGTGAGACATTCCGGTGTTCGATCGGGTGTGTACATGATAAGGCTTAGCAGCAATTTTTGTAATGTCGATGAACAGAAACCACAACGTATTCTACAACAGAAGAGTTGCCCTGGACTTCGGAGCAGACCTTTCTATACAGCATTGCGCAGAAGATTTAATAGTACCAACCTCTCTCATACCCCCAGTAGCCGAAACCATCAAACTCGTCCGAATCCGTCTCTTCAGTTTCTGACTCATTATCCGAGCACACCTGCATCACACTATCCCAGGTAATCTTCCCCACCAGCCCCTTGAGATCTGCCTTGTAATCAGGAGTGGACACATGACATGACCGAAGGGCCAATGTTTTCAAGGCCATTTCGTGTTCACACCTCTTCTTCAAGACATCTAATAAACTTTGCTGCTGCCTGTAGAAGACATCGACCTCATGAAGCGTCAGTGATTGCAGTTTTGGGGCGGGTGGGT
>Ga0307517_10007319_pt1 | contig 16114 bp, 19 predicted proteins | sample 23_EM_MG_FD_194515 | JGI IMG/M metagenome (GOLD analysis project Ga0307517, IMG submission 194515) | Populus trichocarpa ectomycorrhiza microbial communities from riparian zone in the Pacific Northwest, United States - 23_EM | ecosystem: Host-associated > Plants > Roots > Unclassified | place... | reverse complement strand
TGATGCTACGCCAGGTTTTGTCACGGTACCAAATGATTCGGGAGGGGAGGGCGTCGCCGTTCAGGAGAGTCAGTTTGTTCGATTCTCTTATCCCTCTGACGGTTGACCGCAGCCCGTAAAGCAAGCCCGGGCGCAAGGCGAAATTATCAAGAAGCTCTGAGCTGTTGGGTCACCACCGTGCCAATGGACAGGGCTACGCTGTGCCGTCTTCGTGACGTTTGTTTGACCCCCGCCGGCGACGCCCTCCACCTGCATTGACAGTCAGGCCGTCGAAAACGCGCGCAGAAAATCAGTAGAGGGTCCCTCTCTCACATTTTTGGCCAATTGGTTTCTGGGTGTTGGCGCCGTTTTGGTCGGTCCTAGGCGGACGCAGATTGAATATTGAATCGTGGGTCGCCGGGTGCAGGGAACTACACGAATCTCCTGGGCTGCGTTCTCACCCATCTGCATCAGCTGCCGTTTTGATCAGGTGAGATGCTCTTGCTCATACGATTACCTCACACTGAATGTTGAGCCGTTCGTTCTAGGCCTATTGTGTGTTATTCAAGTTCGTTAGGGAATCCATTGAGTGCCTCCCCACGTATCTTGTCATCTTCACTCTCCTCGGAAACGCGTTCTACGTTTTGTCGGTTCTCACGTCTCCGAAGCTAGACATTCCTAGACGTGGAGCCGAAGCCTCAGCAGATATCCGGGAGAGTACTCCGTGAGCATCCGAGATCCCGGCCCTTTCGAGACTCCGCATCTGACTCTTTCCGAGTCATCTACTGGGCAGTGGGGGAACACTCATGTTCGGTGTAACGATCGTCACCCGATCCTTCCTGTATCGGGTACCAACTGAGAAGGGGAAAGCTGGAAAACGCAGCTCTCGTCCCAGTCGTGGGACATCTGTAGAGGCACCGGAACTGACGAAGGTGTTCCTCAACACCGGAGAGAGACCATAGGCGATACGGACGATGATGTCTGACGGGCGCGAAGGCTGCGAGATTACAAACTGTAAAAAGATACAACGACAGCACACAGGATTTATGCGGTACATGGGGTGGAAGCCAAGGCCGCGACCAGAGTCGCCATAATGGCACCCACAGACGACCTACGATGGGATTGCCGAAGCCCTTGGGTGACATCACGAAGGATAAGGCGCGTTCGAGGGTCGTTTGATCGCAAACCATGTTAGGAACGAATGGGGTAAAATGGAGCAGGCGGTGCGACCATCAGCGTGGGGACGGATTCTTGGTTCGCAGGACTGGGACATGGAACGGTTGCCTCAACGCTTTGTTGGAGAAGGTGCGTGGTGTGTGAGAGGGTGTTCACAGGAAATAAGGAGAGATTATCCAGAATAAAAATGCCCGCGTCCGTATGCCAGTACTGAGAATTAAACAGACAGAGAGTGGATGGGTGCCTGTCCCAGTATATAACTTCTTGGTCTCGTTGGGTTCGGTGGTGGAGAGTCGAGTTTGGTTGGATGTGCCAATCCCGATCACTGACACCCGGACCGCGCTTCCATTCAATGGCCACAAGCTTTCGACCGCTTTCGAACGTGGATCTAAGACCTGCAAGCTTCGCGGCGGGTCCGATCGAAGGGATCAGGAACGCCCAGCGGCGCTCAGGCTTTCCCGAACCGCGTCATCGGCGTTTTTTACTCGCGGTTCACTAATTTTTTATACCCAAAACGATCGCATACAAGCTTGTGACTGACCCATGAGGAGGGATCAGCCGGGATTTTCGGCGCTTCCCCGCAGCCAACGTATTATGCCAGTATTGTCGTAAGTCAAGCGAAGGATCAGATCGATCTTCGCCGTTACCCCCAGTTACCTAGCACACCATCTGGAGGCAATGGGATCAGAAAGACGAAGACCAGAATGGGGGTTTGGTCAACTCACCAGCCAAGGGATCCAACGTCCCTCCCCGGCCAATCGTGGTCGTATCTTTATTGCTCCTCTTCGGCTTCACATTCATATGGGCAGGAAGTTTCTCTTGTTCCACGAACAAGGGAAGGATATTTGACAAGTTTTTGAGCGTCATTGATTGCGGCCACAGACAGGGTCAAATGATTTCGCGATCGCAATGAGGTCAAGGAGCGGCAAGGGTGGGAAGGAATCCTTGGGTATTCGAGTTCTGGCTGCATTTTGAACAGGAGTAACACAACGGATAGGGGTGAGGCGGCGGACTGGGGACCAAGGAGATCGCGCGTTGCTCTGTGCCAGGATCTGGTAAGAGAGCCGGTGTCCTTGTTATCGGTCATCGTCCGACTACCGGGCACACCGGTACCAAGGGTCCCGCCATCATTCAATGTCGGATTTACTGGGTATCTCGAGCGAATGGATCGTGGTGGGCCGCTTCTCGATCCTGCGAGGTAACAGAATTCTACTTCAGGCATACTCGTACAACGGTTTCCTGTCCATCTTCAAAGCGGAGAATCTACCACGCTGAGGGCTTGTCACTACGCCTGCAAACAAGCGAAGGCGATGGCTTACATCGGTGGAGTTTGCTCTATCTGATGGTGGAATGCGGAGAATGTATTCTCAACCGTTTCGCGTGTTACGTGCCTCCAGGGAGCCAGGCATACCTGCGCTCCTTGGCTGTCGTATGAATCGGTTTCACATCCGGATAGATACGTCGTTTTGTGTTCCTACACGAAGTCAAGACGTTGATCGAAGGTGTGCAGCACGGCCGGAGTCGCGAACGCACTTTAACCGCAGTCCAAGAACACGGTCAACTTTTGGTCCCTCTTCCGATACCCACGACTTGAATAACGATGCAGCGTCAGACGAATGCAGAAGAACATTGAAGCCGGTGTTACCTAGCACACCATCAAATAGCAATCGAATGAGAAAAGTGTGAACCAGAATAGGGATTTGGCCAACTCACCAGCTAGCGGATCCAACGTCCCTCCTGGCCAATCTTGACCATATCTCTATTGCTCTTTCACCTCCTCCTCTTCGGCTTCTCGTTCTTCCCTTCCTTGTGAGCAGCGAGTTTCTCTTGTTCCACGAACAAGGGGGAGGTGTTGATCAAGTTTTCGACGTCGTTGATTATGGCCATAGACGTTGTACCGGACGGTTTCGTGGTAGCAAAGAGGCCGAGGAGCGGCAAGGGGTATTCGAACCCCGGGTGTCGTCCGGACGTAGGTAAGACACGATGGGCACAGGCAAGGCGGCAGACCAGGGACCAAGGGGTCGGGCCATCCCGTGCCGGTTTCCGGTGAGGAAGTATGGCACTTCCGCTGGGGTTTCAAACGTCTTCCGCCAGCGCTTGGATCTTGTCTGTTTACTTGTTTACTTCCGTGCACGCGCCGTCGGTTCCACACAGTCGATGGACCGCAAAGGAACACTACCCATTCGAAAGTCCTCCGGGACTACGCGGAGATAAAGCCAGACCGTATTGATATCCCCGGGCTAGGTGCGTCCTGATTATCAATGTGTAGCTGTCAGTTTCCCTGACCGGACCTCAGCCACATGCAAGTGCCCACTCAATTCTTTGATGAGGTCGCATGCAAGCCGCATGGATGCTAGCTCTAATTTGGGTTCTATTCCCCCTGGCCCCGTCTCCCTTCCACCCGCTCTGTTCTGCTTCAGCCCTCTGTTTCCAGTTTCCCGTTGGACACGGCCCACTGTTCCTTGTAGCAAACAATGGGGGAAGTGACTGTCACCCCAAAAGCGTGCGCCAAACTAACTTCCCCTCTTCTGTCTTTTACCTTTTTTTCTAATCGCTTTTTCGTCGTTTTCAGCCTGCAGGATGCCATGCTTAAAGCATTGCCAACCGTCTTCCCAAGCCTCCTCGGGTCGACCAATAACCCCCACATCGACTTCTACGATCAGTTCCATCGCGTAGCCGACGACCATGACCGTGACTTTGTCAAGAAATACGACGAAGACTTGAATACAACATTGATCTTTGTGAGTATTATTCCGCATACGTTCTGACCCCTGTTAATTCCGCGTTGATCTGATGGGAATAGGCTGGTCTGTTCTCTGCAGTCACATCCGCTTTCATCATAGATGTCCAAACCAACCTACAACCGGATTACGAACAAATGAATTTCCAGCTGCTCACGATCGTCGCCAGCGTCTCGCTCGGAAACGTCCCGACCGGCGACAATCCCGTTCTACCCCAATGGGCTGGCCCTGATCCCGCTGTCGTCCGCGTCCAAGCCATCCTCTACTCAAGTTTATCAGCATCTCTCCTCGCCGCCCTCATCGCGATGCTAGGAAAACAGTGGTTGAACCGCTACGCCTCGGCGGGGCGCGGATCTATTGTCGATCGTGGCCGGCAACGGAAGCGCAAGATGGAAGGAATGGACACCTGGAAGTTTGACCTCGTGATGGAATCTCTACCCCTGATGCTCCAAGCTGCCCTCCTCCTCCTCGGATACGCTCTCTCCGACTACCTATACTTCATCAACAGAGTTGTCGCCAGCGTTGTCATCGGCTTCACCGCATTCGGTCTTCTGTTTTACTTCCTCATAACTTCGGCCGGTACCCTTTCCTTCAACTGTCCATTCCAAACTCCCCTCTCCCTTGTCATTCGATACATGATTCACTTCGACAATGAACACAAGAAGTACCTCGAACGATCTGGCAAGTGGTTCGGCCGGCGTTTGGAGTGGTTTGGTCGATGTTTGGAGTGGTTCGGTCAACGTTTGAAGTGGTTTGGTCGACGTTTAAAGCGGTTCCGGCATGTGTTCTCCCGGGAGGAGAATCGACCGAGAACCAGGTCCGGTGGTCCATATAGATCAGGAAGGTTCGACGCATTCAATGGGGACAGCTCTAGTCTTCACATTGAAATGCCCATGACCAATCCGCCCGACCCACCACTACTCTTCGAAGTGAAGACCGACTGGGAAGTCCACAGGTTCGACTCGAACTCTGTTGACTGGACATTAGGGATGTCGTTGGACATGGACGTCACGATGGCCATTGCAAGGGTCATTCCCGAGATCGTCTGGCACACTGGCATTCGGGCTGTCTCGTTGGAAAGGTTCTACGATGTGTTACTAGAATGCTTCGACCGTTCATCTAGACACCCCACAGTGAAACCGGGTTTCAGGAATATGGCTTATCTCAGCGCCAAAGCCCTGATCCACATGGTTATTCAGCGCAAGTGCATCGGCGACGGGTCCGAAAGAACCGTATTGGAAGCTATCTCGGAGCGACACCAACCCATGGGATCCAAGCATTATGAGGGAGACTCGGACCTGGAATCCACTCTCGGGATTATCGACCGTGTCTTCGGCAATTGTGACTCATCCATGGCCTGGCAGAACTTCTCCTTCACCATTCCACACCACACTTGGATGGGTCATATCCTCCCCTACCACGCCTGGAATGTCCTCAGGAATGGTGGAGCTTTACCTGATGACGCAAGGCAATTTGTCATTCACTCCCTCCAACTGGAGCCTCCCCCTCCAGCACCGATCGTGGCAGACTGTTTGTTTATCGTTGGTTTGTTGCTTGGAATTAGGTTGCACCCCTATGACCTGTTGGTTGTTGACAAGAGGTGGGCAGATCTGGCACGCGTTCTCTATCGTATGAGACTGAATCTTCCTGCTGCAGCCATGATTCCAGTGCTCAGATTATTAGGATTTACGGGAGGCTCGCTGAGGCGTTCAGGAGTGGCATTCACGTCACCGGCAAGATCGATTGCGTTCTAGATGCCATGGAGTTGATCGCTCCCATCTGTAAGAATGAGATCGCCAGCGAGAGTTACGAGCTATTCCACGTCATCATGCAGACCCCCGTCTCTTCTGTCTACTCTCAGGAGCAGAAGTGGAGAGCTTCTCGTCTTGCTTTGCACAGTGCCTACAATTGGGATGGGTTCCTACTACCGCGGGTTGAAGATCCTCAAGATATCCTCACATTCTTGGATCACCACTTCAACTTGGCCGCCGGGGATTGTCAAAACCAGGATGAGCCAATCCAGAATGCTCTGCGCGCGTTGGCCTACGCCTCCAGTCCCATCACCACTGAGGCTCTCAGGCGGTTGGACCTGACACAACCCTCGTTCATTCGCGGCATCTGTTACGCCTTCCAGAATGACAGACCATCCCGGCTTCGCAAGGCCGCTCTCTTCTTCCTTCCTCTCATTGGTGATAGATGGTTCAATGCTCTTCGCCCGATCATGGGACAAGATCGAATGAGGAGCCTGTGCGTGGATTGGGCTTCCACCGTCGACAGTATTGAGCACACGCCCGAAGTCCAGAAGGCCATTCTCGCGGCTCTATTCGGAATGATTAACTCCCCTCACTGGCGTCCCCATATTGTCACAAATAAATGGAAATTGTTGGAGTACTTCACTTCGGTTCCAGACGATTCCCGGCCCCTGAGGAGGTGTATCGACAATCCCGAGCTGATCTATGCAATCCTGAAGACCGCGGATCCCGCTGCCGTGGTCCTTTGGTTGGAAATCCTGTGGTTCAAGTATGACGAGTTGGTCCCTCAGGTCCAGGAGCAATTGGAGACGGTTATGAAGGAAGCTCGGGGCGAGAGGAGGGAAAGTCTTGGTATGTATCTGTCGGCGATGGATTCCGAGTTGGAGAAGGCCAAGGATGCATTGAAGGAGTATGATGCGCGGTCGACCCATCCAACGGCCATTTCCCTTAGGACAAAGATCTACAACGTTCAGCAGGCTAGGATTTCCTTTATCACTCTGTCGGAAAAATCCATGAGGAATCACCATAGGTCATAACTGGTTTTGAGGTAATGGGTATCCGTAACACGAGATATCATTGTATCCATCGTAGGAGGGTGCCGGCAGCCGAGCTAGAACATGATGTATACGAATCCTAACGTCCAAATGTCATCCACTTTCATGGACATCCCTTCACCTTGTGCAGCATCGTGAAATTGAATATACCCCCGTTTCACGGGATCCCGCACGCCACCTAAGAACGAGCACGGCACATCCAGACGTAGTTCACGGTCTGGGTAGAGGGTGTACGGCAGAAATGATTTCTTGCGGTTGAGTTGTAGAATGGCCGCGGGAAGAAAGTTACTTGGATTGTCTGGCACAGGGAGAAATCAGAGGATGGTCAAGGCCAGGGGGTAATCGCCGTGGGTTTCACAGAAGTCGCTTGAGCGGGTGGGCTAGACGAGCCGTTACGGTTGTGATAACTCAGGTAAGGACCAGAACAGAGCACTGATATTTCGTATGGTACTGCGTTTGTGTCCACTTCGTTGATACAATTTAGCGAGTCTTCATTCCCACCCGACGCCCGATACGTATCGTGGCCTCTACTATTTCACTTATCCACTGGCTTCTCGCTATCCAACAAAGGATATGCAGCGGGCTAGGAAGAATCTCCGATCAACACGGGAAACCAATCCCGCCAGGTCGAAAACTCACATAAAGATGGAAGAAATGGGTTCTTCCTATATCATCAATTAGCTTGACCTCTTCCTCGGAAAGGTCTGGCAATCCAGGGATAGCGAGATACTCCTCTAGACGTTCAGCCTTGGATGATGTCCTACGGTTTACCGTTAGGCTACACCGTGAGGAACCGGCAGAAACGGCAGGCTCACGAAACGAAGACGTTGCCTTTGGCCTGTTGCCACTTTCCGAGAACTTGGGCAGGGGTTACCGGTTTCCCAGCCCTCTTCGACAACACCTCGGCGAGTTGATCAAGGATGGGATCCAGCGGTCCTCCTTTCGCCTTATGTAGAGGTCCCAGTCCGCTGTACGAAGCGGTGAGAATTCCGTGTTTCTTGTTGAGCTCATAAGTTGGCCCGTGAACCGATAGGAGGTACGGATGGAACTCAATCTGTCCCGGTCCCATGTCAATGGGACAGTCGCATATGGCTTCGGAGGATAGTCCTGACCTGATTAACGGCAGGAACGATTTCCGCAACCGATAATATCTCTTCTATCTCTGGAGCACCAGAGTTAGAAATCCCAATCGATTTGGCGAGACCGGCCCGTTTTGCTTCCTCCATGCCCTTCCAAATCTCCTTGAGATTATCATTGAACGTACCACGCGGGCAATGGATCAAGTAGAGGTCGACGTAATCTGAAACGAGGTGTCAACCGTTCCGAAGTGCTGAGAAACCAATTAAAACGAACCGAGTCCCAGCCTGGCCAATGACCCGCGCAAGGCGTCGGAGACGGTATCGCCAGGCTCCAGGGCTAAACTAAGCTTGGTCGTTACAAAGAATGATTCTCTAGGCCTCTTGGACGCCTTAATCGCCGCGCCGAGAGTATCCTCGTTCCGGTATAACTGGGTTCCAACCTTGAGTGATGGGACCGACTGATTTGTAATTGTGTGCGCATACCTGGGCACCGTCCAGGTGGGTGAAACCTTTTTCGATAGCCATGATCACCGGTTCAGCCACATCCCGGCCAAAGAAGCTCGTCCCAGTTCCGAAGGCGAGGAAAGGGATCTTGTTACCGTCGTTGAGTGTGAAGGTCGGTTGAGACATATTCGCAGGAGACTAATCTTGGAAAGTGGGGTGAGTCGACTGTGGTTCAGCGCCAGCTTTTATATAACTTACGGTTCAAAGTTATCAGGGTCGGGAACTTACCACATCACTCGGGGGCGCACATATACCGATGACCTGCCCTGAAGTGACGAATGATTGCCGGCCGCTTGGAATGGCGAGCTTCGTCTACTAACGGCATGAGCGTGGCTCACGCATAGTGAGGGCAGCATCGCTTTTATTGAAGAGGGCTTTTTCGGACCTCTCCCGTCGTTTCCTCACCGCAATTCCCGATCGGAAGAAGTGGTTCACACGTGACGTCATCATCTCGGAGGGCTTGCCGAATCCATGTTTTCCCGTATCTCTGCCGAGCAAAACTTCTTCACCCTCTGACCCCAGCCAAAACCGTGATGGCACAACTGCGACTAAGGCATCCCAAAGGTGTCTCTACGATCCAGGTCGATCTTGAGTCTGCGACGGTTCAAGATCTCTTGCAAGAGATCTACAAAATTACGGAGATCCTGCCCTCACAACAGGATGGTACGTCAGCCACGTTCAGCTCGGTGGAGCTCACCTCGATGCCTCTCTCAGTAAAGACCGGATACCCTCCTAAGAGTTTGACGTTGATACCAGAACTGCCTGTTTCGAGTCTTGGACTGTCCAAGGGTGAACAGTTGATAGTCAATCAGAATGGTAGGGGCCCAAGTACAGGACCCACATCAACTCGGTCCGCCACCGGAACCTCTGGTCCCGGCGTAGTGCCTCAACCAAGTACTCCCCCATCAACCACAGCCCGGCCGACAACGAACGAGCCCGACTCTGTTGAGGTAGAAGGTGGTTATCTGATGCACAGGGTACGATCTCGCGCGTCCTCGAGACGCCAAGTTGCTGAGCGGAGTGGTAGATCGTGCCGGATGACAACTCCTGTTTGTTTTCCTCCATCGCCATCGTGTTCGAGCAAAACATTGGGAAGGCCCAAGAAATTCGGAAAAGTGCGCTGAATTGTGGTTAGGTAAAATTACCTCTAACAATCTGCAGTCGTGGCGGATGAGATCCGGAAGGATATGGTGACGTGGTCTGAGGCAATTCTTGGGTAGGTGCTTTTTGATCCGAGGGATCGTACGTGGTAACAAGGACGACATCGCAGCCGGCCAAGAGACGACTACATCTCGACGATATTAAAACCATCGACTTGGGGTGGTGCCATCGAACTCGCTATTCTAGCGAAACACTACAACACTGGGATTTCCTCCGTCGACGTCGAGACTGGCCGGATAGATCATTTCACGCCTTCTCCAGAGGCCGATTCCGGGAACAGGTCCATCCTGATCTACTCGGGGATTCACTACGATGCAGCAACACTGGCACCAATCAAGGACGCACCCGAAGATTTCCATCAGACAATAATGCCAGTTAGGGGGTCGACACCAGAAAGCGATCCGCTCCTCAAAGCAGCGAAGGGTCTCGCAGATAAGCTCAGGGCTAAGAAGGCATTCACAAACACGTCAACGTTCACTTTGAAGTGCGAGGTTGGTATATAGCCGCTTGCGTCCGTCCATCAGAGCCTGAATCTCGTTGTAGAATTGCGGAAAAGGCTTGACCGGAGAGAAGGAAGCTCGCGCCCACGCCGCAGAAACAGGCCATGTGAGTTTTGGAGAGTATTGAATACCGCACCAGAACGTGACAGTTTTGTCGTCTACCAACTGCACGAACAAATCAAGAAAGAGAAAACCAAGTCTAAGCAGCACTTGGCTCTGTAGTTTCTATGGTATCGGTAGTACTCACAGTAGCAATAGCCTTCGCGTCATCTGCAGCTTCAAGTGTATCATCAATCTCCAAGACAATCGGGCAATGATCCGAGGCCCCATAAATCTCACTCCTGATCTCGCACATCTTGACCCCCTCCAACAATCTCTCGCTGATAACGACTGGGAGGGAGTGAGCGGGTTGCGTGGAATGTGAAACGAGTCGGCCAACGCACAGTGATCCAATCTCCATCCGATACCTTTCCCACGGCAACCAAATCGGTAAGAGAAGTATGTGTAATGACGGAGTTCAGGATTTCTGTGCCTCCAGACGTCGACAAATTTATTCGACTTCTCAGCATCCTCATCTCCTGAACCGGGTGGATCGAGGAGGTTGCGGTACCAGGAAGTTTCTGCCTCAGTATAGCCAGCAGCCTTGTTCCAGTTCCGTTTTGCGTTCGAAAGGTCTGGGGACATAAATTAGCCGCCATCCAAATGACTTTAGTGATTACCAAACCTTTCTCAGTCGGTGCCACATTGAGGTCTCCCGTCCAGATTACTGGCTTCTTTTTGTCGAGGTCTTTTAAGTGGGCCTCCAGATATTTGTTCCACTCGTTTTTTTCGCCAAGGGTCTGGGGATATCGTCAGTGTACAATCATCCACCCAGAATCATGGGGTGCACCTTCAGACCCTCCCCGGCATTGACGACGTACGTTCCGACAATGTAGAAGGTAGGGTACTCGAGGGTGACGATGCGGCCTTTCCAAATCGTAGCGTTTGGGTGACCTGGTAACGTCTTGTCGATGCTTAGAGGTTTATCTTTTGAGAATATGGCCGTGCCAGCTGCGTCCTGTGAGTATCCGGGGAAAGAACACAACATAATAGTCGTACAATATCCCTTCTTCTCTGCCATAGCCCAATATCGAAATGGATACCGCTTCGCAATTGTTGGATCCATAGGCTCATCATTGACCTGCACAATTGGTAGGTGAGGACGATAGTGGATAGTGAGGAAACACAGACCTTAGTCTCCGTAAGCACCAGTATGTCAGCATCCTCCGCTTCAACATACCGACCAAACCCCTAGATTGATTATTGATAAGCCCCCATGTACACGCGGAGATTCCATCGAGGAATAACCTTCTTATTAGAGGCAGCCCAGCCACATACGTTCCAGGCAGAGATGCGTTTTGTCCCAGGAACGCGTTCCGGGAATGAGATCTCATCTGGCAGTTTCGTGTTCGTTGGCTGGCCAGTCGGGTCGGTTTCTGACGCTGCCACTGAAGCGACGGATGCCTGGGAAGTCATGGTATCTGTCTTCTTGACGCGCTTTCCTGGTTGCAGGCTCTCTTCAGTCGTCTTACGCTTCGTCTTTGGAGGCATAGTGGCGAAGAATCTGGGGTGAGTGGAAGGCAATACGACGCGTCTGGTAATTAGCGCCGCAGAACGGAGACAAGATGGTCGCGTGAGAAAGGACATGTGACAGGTGTCACAGCCACGTGATGAGGGAGATCGCGGGAGTTGAAGTTCCGCCGATCGAGTTCTCCCCCCAACATTCCCTTCGCCCGTACCTTCTCCTTATCTCTCTTTCCTCCTTCCGGGACACGGTCCTTGGAGGTCAGCCACCTCGGCGACTTCGCGTCTACTTTGCTGAACCCCCACGCACCCACAATATTGCGCTGAGGATAACGGCAACAGAACAGAAAGTCGCCACGGTTCACCACCACCGCTCATTTCAACGGTTCCGACGCTCAAGACAAATTTCACTCTCTACTATCGAGGCAAGATGTTGAACTACGGAAAATTCTACGGTGATTTTGTTTTTCTTTCCCCCGGGACCTCGGCCGTTCGTGTGCTAACATATTGCGTAAGCATGGGTCGAATGTGACGGCAAACTGCTACCTGAGTACGATGTGTCGGTCTCTGGAAACAAGGTCACCTGTTGGCTCCCCAGTCAACTGAGCAGGAACTTCACAATCAACTGGTGTGACTCCGGTTCTGGCATCGACTCACAGTCCTTCATCGAACTAGACGGAATCGTCCTCCCCGGCAAGTACATCTACGGACACGGTCAAGCTAGGAGAACCGGAGTCAGGACTGGCGACCAAACCGAAAAACCATTCGTCTTCAATCAGATTGATCGTAGTTCGTCTCCTCTCACTTCTCGGTTGAGTTCGCCGTCACGAGCGCTTGCCTACTTGTCTTATAGATATCGATGACATACCTCTCGTCGGAAAGGAGAGCAGTATAGGGTCTATCATGCTCAAGATCAAGTTGGTCCGGAGGATCGCCGGCAGACCTGCAAACTCCCCACTACTTGTCCCACGGCAAGTGCGCGGTAAGCGCCGGGTGGGAGATGATTGTATCGGGTTCGCACTTTGATTGTCTCCTTCGTTTATCATGAACCCTAACCTGCCGCACAGCTATGGAGTTGAGCGACGGGTCGCTCCACAGCACAAAGCGACTTGGAAGATACTTCCATGGGATTTATCCAATCCTCATCCCTTTGTTACCTTTGTCTTCCGTTATCGATCTGTCGGTACGTATACACGCTCCTTCCCCCTTGGTGCGTCCCACGCCTCACGGCTTCCTTGGTAATCCAGAATGGCTGGTTTCGGAGGGCATTATTCCCACTTCCGATGCACCGGCGATCCCAACCCCGGTTCAAACTCCAGCTATCCCTCCAACGCCGGAGCTCTCGAACGCCAGCACCCCGGCTAACACGACCTCCACGGTCCCTACCCCGAGTGACCGTGGCAAGAAACGTGCAAGACGGGAAGTTGTAAGCGGAGGATTTACCTTTCAGCCTTTGATGTGATTGCTGATATCGATGATCATCATCAGAGCGTTTCGAATCCCAACGAAAGCGGCGAATCGGATACCCCTATCCCCGGCACTTCCGCTCAAATGCCGTATCCAGGCCAGTCGTTTATGTGGTTTAACGACAGCCCATTCGCTTTCACCCATGAAAAGGCTCAGGAACTCCAGGAACATGCCCTGGAACAGCCCGCTGAACCACCAACAACCAGCAAGAGGCAACGTAGAAAGTGACAACTTTCTATCACCTCTCGGACCATCTCTGCGAGACCTCCCAATGCTCATCCGCACGTTGACAATCGTCCTTGCTTTCCTTCTCGTAGTGTTTTCCTATCAACCCCCATCGCACCACTCACGACCCCATCACGCGCAACCCCATCCTCGTAATCCCCAATCTAAGTCACTTTATTCTTTATGTTTCCTCCTCAGCAGGACATAATACCATATTTCACTGTGTTTTCCGCCTTGCATCGCTGGTTGCATCCTTCTCTGTACACAAATTTTGTCAATGTCTGGTCCATCGTGTTGTCCTCGGTTTTCTCTTATTTTTATCTCACTCTGCGTATCTCACCACCCCTTGTTGCCCCGCGTATGGATGTGGTAGTTAGGATCTCCTCGTGTAAATGTTTTCGAGATGCAATATCAAAATGTTTATTTGTTTTAGCGCACACTTCCTAGAGATGATCGTGATGTTCTGCTCGGTGCCGCGAACTGACAGAAGAGAAGTTTGACTCTGAGCGCCCGGAGCCCCTGTCGCGATAAGGGGAAGGAAGTGGAAGCACCTCAGTAAATGCGGGTTAAAGGCGAGGGAGCAAGGACGATTGTGTACCCGCACGCAAGTGGTCCAGTAGGACCATCCAGGTGTGTGAGAAGATGATGGACAGCATGACTTGGGTTGAATTCCACGACTGCTATAGTGTCTAAAAAATCCAGCAACGTTCTAAGCATAAACACCTTCCTCCATCGGCCCAGTCCGTTCCGGTCCACCAAACGCCTCAGGGACATCCGTCGGAATCTTCACTTCTCCCAGTCTCTCCTCGAGCCGCTCTGAATCTTCCAATGCTGCCCGCTCCTTAGCCTCACGTTTCTCGTTCTCAGCGTCTTGAACCAATGCGCGCAATTCTCGTTCAATCTCGTCGTCATCTATGATCGTCGCCTGTTCCACCTCGCCAGCCAGACGGATCGTCAAATCCACATCTCCCGCGTCTTCAGCCGCGCTCTGCAACGCGTCCATCGTCTCGTCGATTTTGTCGCGTTGGAGAGATGGGTGCGAAAGAATGGTACGAAGAGTGACAGTAGAGGATTCGTAAAGTTTCATGATCTACGGGAAAGCGTTTAGATCCCAGGTTTCAAGGGAATGCGGAGATGGGATTACCTCAACGTCTCCTGCGGCATGTTCAACAGTCCAGAGTGTAGACTCCAGATCCCCCAGAGCCTTGGAGCGTTTGACCAGGATGTCTTCGAGTTGCTTCCTTGCCCTGATGTGGCTCAACGCGATCTCTTTGCGGTTCTGTTTCAGTGCAGAGGATGCCTTCTCTGTTCGCCTGAGGAGGGGGTAAGTGACAGGCACGAGTGACCAAGAGTGGATCCGCCATACTGTTTGATCTGACTTTGTATCGACTCAATCTGGGTATTTAAGCTCTCCACAGCGGTCTTGAGCTCGAGCAGGCCGCTGTCAACGGCATTGATTGTTCGAGATTCAGAATCCTCGTCTGTAAACTTGATAGTCTATAAAACCTGGGATTAACGTGTGGCAGTTAGGAATTGATTCGATAGCTACCTTCCCATCAACCACGACGACCTTCATATCACGTTCCAGGTGTTTCAGCAAGACCTTCATGTCCAAGTCGGAAAGAACGACACCAGGCAGGGCGACACCTGAAAACTCCCTCTTAAAGGATTCGACAGTATAGAGCCTGTCCGCGTACGCTCCGGCTTCTTTCGTCCGTTGGTGAGTCAAAACAGCTTGAGCTGCGGACTCTGCCAAATCGCGCAAGACGTAGTCACCCTTGACCCTTTTCCACCTCTGGGTGTCGCTCTCGATAACATCACCCGATCCCACTACACCAGCCTGCTGAAGGGCCCACCAAAGCGGCTTCCCAATTACGTAGCTGGCGATTCGATACGGCAACCATCCAGGATCGTATATCGACTGCGCCGCGGTCAAGAACCGGTTTAGTGGGATGTAGACTTTCTCTTCTTGCAGTTCAGACTTTACTAAGTCTACATTAGCGTTCACGTCCAAGAACTAGGTCTCACCACGGAACTCACGATTACGGTGGCCAGACACAACGGTTTACCCGCCCCTTCGTACCGGAACGAATCGGCCAAAGTAGGAACCGCGTGGAGAACCAAAGTATCGGAAGACTGTGGTAGCCAATGCTTCAATACAACTGTCTGCAGGACCTCGCGCCACCATTGGACCGTCGATCGGTACGGAGCGGGATTCGAGTGCTTTTGGCGAGAAATATCCGAATAGAGGGACTTGAGTCGCGACGGAGAAGATGTGTTGTATGCTGGTAACGAGTGGAGATCCGTGTACCTGATGCCAGCGGACATGAGTGGAAGTAGGGGGTGGACACGTTATGGTCGTGAGACTGGGGGACGAGAACTCGATCGCGATGGTGGATGGAGGTGAAGTCACGACGTGCCGGAGTTGGTCACACCGCTCACGGCAGCGTTGCACTCTGACGGAGTCGCGGAACTTAGAGAACGTTGAAATTTATGTGCAAATACTTGATGGGGTGCACAGCGGTGCTGGAGTTGGAAAGCTTGAGGTAATTGAGCAAACTTGGTGAACCGACAAGCCGTCGGAAAATGGTGCGGCTACTTGTCGCTCAATAGAAACATCAATTTGATTCCCATATACTACACACGCACTCGGTCAAGATTACGCAGAAAACATATATTCAAGATACCAAGCTACGATTCTGAGGAATCCAGGAAGGAGGCCCATACCAGAAATACATGTAAGCCCGCTAGGTGACTGCACAGTCCAAAGGATTAGGAAAAACAGCCAAAGGCGAGCTATCCTTCTGAGGCATAAACGATGAGAAATCGACCATCACTCTTTGCAGAGACGACCAGCCCTCATGTGGAAGTTACGCCTGCGTAGTTGTTAAAAGATGAAGAGAAAAACTATCG
>Ga0307517_10007318_pt1 | contig 16114 bp, 16 predicted proteins | sample 23_EM_MG_FD_194515 | JGI IMG/M metagenome (GOLD analysis project Ga0307517, IMG submission 194515) | Populus trichocarpa ectomycorrhiza microbial communities from riparian zone in the Pacific Northwest, United States - 23_EM | ecosystem: Host-associated > Plants > Roots > Unclassified | place... | reverse complement strand
TTAATGAGTATGGGTTTGGGTCATATGAGGTTCAAAGTTATCTTGGGCTAATTAAGATATTGAGATCCTTTTCTTGTAAGGATCAACAAAATATTCTTCTAAAATTGAAAGGGAAATTCTTTCATTAAGATATGGTTTGGCCATGGATTTCTCATGATGGGTCTTCAGTTTTGCGCTTGGGTTTGATGGGGAGGCCATTCGGCCAATATTGTGTTTTTCCTTGGAATTTAGCTTGTATTCCATTCGACCATGATGGGTGGGTTTTTGGGATGGGATAGTTTTAGCCAGCCTTGGTTTGTGCATGATGATGAGTTCGGTCCAATCTCTTTGATGGTTCATTCGTCCAAATTAGGTCAGCCCATGTATGAGTCTAATTTGGGCAGCAAAGTAGGCTTGTTGGGACCTTGTATCAGGTCTGATTTGGTTTGGCCATGGATTTCTCATGACGGGTCTTCAGTTTTGCGCTTGGGTTTGATGGGGAGGCCATTCAGCCAATATTGTGTTTTTCTTTAGAATTTAGCTTGTATTCCATTCGACCATGATGGGTGGGGTTTTGGGATGGGATAGTTTTAGCCAGCCTTGGTTTGTGCATGATGATGAGTTCGGTCCAATCTCTTTGATGGTTCATTCGTCCAAATCAGGTCAGTCAATATTGTGTTTTTCCTTAGAATATAGCTTGTGTTCCATTCGACCATGATGGGTGGGGTTTTGGGATGGGATTGTTTTAGCCAGCCTTGGTTTGTGCATGATGATGAATTCGGTCCAATCTCTTTGATGGTTCATTCATCTAAATCAGGTCAGCCTATGTATGGGTCTAATTTGGGCAGCAAAGTAGGCTTGTTGGAGCTTGTATCAGGTTTGATTTGGGTTAATATTAATGAGTATGGGTTTGGGTCATATGAGGTTCAAAGTTATCTTGGGCTAATTAAGATATTGAGATCCTTTTCTTGTAAGGATCAACAAAATATTCTTCTAAAATTGAAAGGGAAATTCTTTCATTATTGTCCCTATTATTTAGGAGAATATTTAGCAACAAAGAAGGAAGCTTCATAGTCATGCAAGGAAATTAAATGGGCTGTCAGATCTGAATCCTAGACTTGGAAGGATTATTTAATGCTAAAGATTTGATTCTCCTAATTAAGAAAGGAAAATGATGGGCGACTACAAAGGGGAATTAATTTCTAAGATTGTTTTCCATGCTCTGAAGGAAAATCCTAGTCCTACAAGGAAAGAAGACTTCAACAATTAAATTCCTATTCATATACAAGGAAAGAAGACTTCGACAATTAAATTCCTATTCATATAAGATTTTATAGCATCTAAATGACTTTAAAAGTTGGCTAAGCGATCCTAGAGTATCTAGGAACTTGGATATCGGCCAAGGGTTATTTAAGCTAGAGAATTAAGATATTTTATTTTGTTTTTCTTTCTATTATATGCAACATCAACAAGCTACTATCCAGACTTGTTGTTTCCATTATTATTTCTATGTTTGAGCTTAATTAATACTTTGGATTTTAGCTAAGATTCAAGGCTTGTCTGGATTAGGGTTTGAGCTTACTAGTAAAGGCTTTGGATCAGTTTTTGTAAGTGGGTCAATTCAGTCCACAAGAGTAGATCCATTAGGGTTAATTTCTCAGAACTATTTAAACACGTGTTAAGTCTAAATTTCAGCACCTTTGATGAATAATACTTTTGAACTTTTTAGTTTTAATGTGAGAGAGATTCTTGCATTCTTCGGTTTTTGAACGAATTGAATTTGACTTATCAAAGATTAACTGGCATCATGCGACTTTATTCCAATAGTGCTGGTGTCTTGGGACATGTTTTTATTTTGTCACACTCCTATCAGATCTTTTTCGGTTTTGCGGGATAAGATGTCAATCTTGATTGTGGGTTGCGTGACTACGTGATCACGAGTTTCGCTTCACATGTCAAGAGTCAATAACTGACTCTATAATCGAAGAAGCAAACCTGAATTTGCTATCTAAAGCGAGCCTTCAGCCAGCCAAGCAACTGAAAGTTTATCCAACCAAGTCACATCCATCTTTGACTAAGGCATTGACCAATTGCTTCATAGCTAGAACCAATCCTAGAAAGGTTGCATTTGCATTTCATTGAAAGAAGTATAAATAGGTCACCTGGCTTCTTTTTTGTAGATTGCTCCATTTATGCAGTAAGATGAGTTCTGTATTATTTTTGTATAATAGGCAGAAAGAGTAGAGAAAAGCGTAGTGAGCCTATGAGCATTTTGTTTGTGGTTTAGCACAATGCTCTAATATAATAGAAGCGTTTGGTTTCATGTCCGGTTTCATGTCTTAACTCTTTGCACTTCTCGACTACAAATACATTTAAATTTCTCCTTTCTAACTTCTAGTGGGGACTATAATTTGCCATTTATAGTTTTTTGGTGCTTCATTTATGTTCTCTCATTGTGTAATTTTTCTAGTTGGGATTCAGTTCATCAGATATTTTATGGACATCTGCATGGTTGGAGGGAGTGCATCAGAGACAATGTGATGATTACTCAGTATGGTTTGATATGTGCAACTAAATATGATTTTTTTAAATAGGTAGTCCTCAACGGATGGCTTCGGGTATACAGACATCAAAGAAGAGCACATGAAATGGTAAAATTTTCTTTGTTTATCTTGCTTGTTTGTAAGGTATTTTTGTTTCTGATTTTGATTCCTCAACCATCCCCCTAGCCCTCATTGTTCTGCTTTCTGTTGAAAACTGTTTTCAATGCAGATGGACTATGAAGTTGTTGAAGAAATTATATATGGTTTGGAATCTGGCATTTTGTTTGGGTATGATTCCTGGTACACCATCTTTGTTCATAAATTTGTTGCTTTTCAGTGTTGCCTCTATTTTTATAACAGTGATTTATGTTCAGCAAATTCAAAATTATCAGAACTTTGATGTGCCAGTTTGCATAAATAATGTTGTCAGACTTAGATTACATCATTGAATGTGCAGAAGTTCATATTATTAGATGGATGCATGTGTTATGCCTGAAGGCTTCACCTACCAGTGTTATCATTTTAGTGTGTCATTGTCATTTAATCAGAATAGTAACAGTTGCTGCAAAATCAATATATCATTTATATGCATGAATTGACAGTTTATTTCTTTCAAGAAACTGTTCCTTGATGAATATACTTAAAATATTATTTCTTAAAGTGCCATTAAATTTATACCAAAATTAAGTATTGGTCCTGACATAAAAAAAGTTGTGAACTGCTGCTGTTATTCAGCTAGGCTTCAGGTCCTAAATGCTGAGTTGCACATCATATGCAGGATGGCTTCTGTAATATCAAAGATGGGATTTGTCTTCCTGGAGCAGGGTTTCTCCAGGATGCTAGTCCCTATATGCGTCTCCATCAGTATATGCTGTAGTGCAACGGGATTTTATTACCAGGTATTTTCAAATCAGCATCTAGATGTTCTCTCTAGGGCTCCATCTGATCTCTTTTGACCTTTTCTCCGCATAAAACTTGTTTTTCATATTTTAGATGTCCATATTTGTATGGGATTTCTGCTTGCCTCTCACTCATCTTAGAACAGGAAAAACAAGATTTCATTTCTCGCATGCATGCACATGTCTTGTTGATTTTCCAATTGGTTTTGCTTTGAGTGGAGCCAGATCCACTTCGCTCTTCCTGTTGAAGCTATCTGATTGTGTAGAAAAAGTTGACAGGTCAAACTGATATACGATTTCCTTCTGAACAGACTCAGGGTCTAAAGCATGGAAGGGCAATTGTGGTGTCTACATGTGCTGCCGTGGCATCAATAGTGACTGGTGTACTTGCTGGAATGCTTGCATTAGGAGAACAGTTGCCTTCAGCACCCACTGCTCGTTTTTCACTTCTACTTGGATGGTAAGCGAAGTTTTTATTTAAACCATTGCCCTTCTAAATTCAAGTATCTTGATATGAGCTTGATGCGCCAAGTCATGGTTTCTTGAAAGCAATATAATTTGATGCTATAACACAGTGAAGGTGACCTATTGGAGAGATTGCATGTGGAAACCATTTATTTTAGACAATTTTGCAGGCATCTGATTTAGAAACTTTGATTTACATGTTATTGAAATTTCTCCTTTAAGCGTAAAATGATGGTTAAAAACTCAAAGGTAGTATTCAATTCTGTGTTAGTGTCTTAGCTGAACTGTGTACAATATTAAAGTGTACAATATTAAAGTATCCTTCAAAGGCTCGTTTTGTAGAATTTGTACGTTTAGAAAACCTACACATACAGCAAACGTGCTTATAGGGATCCCAGCTAGGAAATCTGAGATATTGTCTTATTGCTATAAATATACTCTTTCATTGAGGTTTTCTGTATTGCAGGCTGTTTATCGTAGTAGGTGTGATTTTACTTGTTAGTTCAACTTGGCTGCTGCGGCATCTTCCATTGCGTCGCTTCATACGAATTAATGTTGATCGAAATTTCAGTCTAAGTCGATCAGGATCTCTCCGACTTAAGGATTCAAACCCAACTGCTGTTATCCATGCAGCAACATTGCATCATTTGATATCATCTCCGTCCAAGGAGAAGGCTTGAACAAAAACAATGCTTGCAAGTTTTTTGCCAATGCCTTGACAGTTTTTGGTCAACATACTTGTGCAGTCCTTAAGTGCTATTCATGCCTGCTCTTGTTGTGGGTGGGGGTGTACATATGATCTGATTATTGCTTTTTTTTTTTTTTTTTATCCTGAAGGCATGAGATTTTTTAATTCATTTTGCATAAATAAAAATTTTCTACCAATCAAAATTTATCATGTGTTATTTTTATTTTATTTTTACATCAGAAGATGAAATAAATAAAATGAAAAATAAATAGATTTTTTTATATTTTTTTGTCAATGAAAAGTTACAAGAGATGAGATATAAATATCTCAAATAAAATCAATCAATAAAATAATATTATATATCATATGGTATTGAGGAATGACTAAGTCTTTACAATTTCTAGAAGGTCTTTTAGATAAGGGGGGAAGAATTTTTGGAAATACAAAAAAATTTTAAAGACAAGCTTTTCATGAAAGAAAGCTATATCTTAAAAGCTCTAAAGTTTTTTTCATTTATAATTTTGAAGTCTATAATCAAGTCTAAATGTTTAATAAAAGTTTTAAATCAAAGATATTATTTAAAGTATCAGATTATTAAATTTTATTTTTATTTTATAATATCTCATTTTGTTTTGTAATACACATTCAAATTTATTTTTTTAAAAAGTATAAATTTTGGTTTGATTTCATAAATATATCAAATAACTATATATCAAATCCAATAGAAGAATTATAAGGGTTGTTTTATTTTGGTGTAAGAATATTTTAAGTTGAGATTGTACCTAACATTAAGGGTGAGCAAAAAAATTGAGAAAACCAGAAAAAAAATAACCGAAAAAACCGAACCGTGAAAAAAAATTGATTAAACCGATTAAAATTTTGAAAAAATCGATTGGTTCGGTTTCGGTTTTATAAGACTAGAACTGAAAAAACCGAACCCAAACCGAAAAAAATAGAAAAAAACCGAGCCAAACCGAAAAAACCATGCCAAAACCGAGCCAAACCGGAAAAATCAGAAAAAACCGAGCCAAATCGAAAAAATTGAGCCAAACCGGTTTGAATCGGTTTTTGTTATAAAAAAACCGAACCGAACCAAAACCGGTCGGTTTGAACCAGTTTCGGTTTAAAAAAAAAAACATTTTGGTTTGGTTACTTTTTTTTTGATAAAAAACGAACCGAACCGAAAATGATCACTCCTACCTGACATATGTTCTAATAAAATCAAATATTTATACAATATATTTGTTTAATTCTAGGTGTTAAAAATTGTGTCCATAAATTTATGGCAAATATATCTCTACCTCATCTTTTTTTTTTTATCAAGAAAGAATTTTCAACAACCTTTCAATGGCAACTAGGAAGAACATGATTACTGTTGTCGCTTTCAAAAGCAACAAGATTGGTGATTCAAGTTGCTGACATACTGTTGAAGATTCTTCAACCTCGCCATTAAAAACATAATTCATCGCTGAGCTGTATGCGCAAACTAAGCCGATTCTCAAGCTGATGTCAACATTGAATGCAATGGGGGCATGATGATGTGGATCAGTCCATGAACACCAAAGACTCGTTACATGTTTAAAATGGGCTCATCATAGGGTCCAACGCAAAGACATTGAAAGAAGCATTGAATGTAGTAATTGTACAAGTTTCGGCCAAGGCTGAAGTTGAGGATTCTTTGGAGCATCAAGAGGAGGCCTTAATATATTTAATTCATATGCAAGAGGGACCCAATCCACCCTTATTTGGACCATGAAGTTTCGACAATAAGGCTGCCAATTTTGTATTAGTTTCAACTAGCCTTTATTTTTGTTATGTTTGCATGTGTTTTGTGGATTCCTAACTAGTTTTGGATTTTCTATTATGTGTCGGAACATTTATTATTTCCTTTAAATATTAGGATTTATTATTTTTATTTTATTTTTCTAGTCAGGTGAGGATAAAACACAACGAAAAAAACAAAAGAATCTAAGCTGACTTTGGAAACACATGTGGCGGAAAAGAGAAGCATTAAAGGCAACATCCTTTTCCTTCCAAAAAAATGATAAATACCAGGTTGTGATTAGAATCCTATTCTAACTTGGAAACCAAAGGGGCGACAACTTCTCCTTTAACTACGATGATTGGGCTATATAGGTTATAAATAAGTCTTGTATCAGACCTATAATGTTTTCTTTTCTTCTTCTCTTCTTATGACAAAACAAGACTTATGCTTATGGGCTTTATTTTTATTTTGTTAGCTATAGTCCAAGGCTTATTTAACACTGGCACAACACACAGGCTCATACTCTCATGAATGTACCTCTTCTCAATTAGCTCATTAAGTTGCCTTAGAAGCTCCTTCGTCTCCTCAGAATTGCTTATATAGGCTGGTCAATTAGGAATCGCAGCCCTACATACAGGATCAATTTGTTGTTCTATTTCTCTCAAAGATGGTAATCCGCTAAGGATATCTTTAGAAAACATATCTTCAATCTCTTGCAACAAAGAAACAATAACACTAGGCATAACATGATCAAGATCTGGATTTCAAGTTTAAGGATTTCAGGCCTATTTCTTGTTGTAATACCGTGTACAAATGCATTGCCAAGAATATAGAGTTAATAGAGTGCTTTCTGACTTGGTTGGCCCATTTCAGTTTGCTTTTATAGAGGGGCGCAATATCAATGACAACATCTCACTTTCACAAGAGATTCTTCACAATTATCATTGAAATAGGGGTCCTCCTAGGTGTTCCTTGAAGGTGTATTTGATGAAAGCTTATGATTCAGTTGGGTGACTTCATTTTAGTAGTTCTTCATATAGTTGGCTTTCCTCCCTGTATGGTTAATTAGATTAGCGAATGTATGTCCACTACTAGATTTTCGGTTTCTATCAATAAAGAGCTTCATGGCTTTTTTGCTGGTAGAGAGGGTTAAGGCAGGGAGATCCTTTGTCACCTTATTTTTTTTGTTCTTATTATGGAAGTCTTCTTAAGGATGATGGGTCGGTTGGGTAGAGATCAGAATTTCAGATACCATTGGCGGTATGAGAGGGAGCAACTTACTCACTTATGTTTTTCTGATGATTTGATGATTTTTTGCTAGGCTGAAGTGGGTACAGTTTCCTTAATCAAAAAGTGCATTGACCAATTTCGGCTTCTTTCTGGTTTGTCACCAAACCAAGATAAAAGTAGCATGTTTTTGTGTGGTGTTAAGCATGTTTTTAAAACTCCGTTTCTTGAGGTCCATAAAGAAACGAATTTGCCAGTTAGGTACCTGGGTGTTCCTTTTATCACTACAAAGCTCACATCTTCTGATTGCTTGATCCATGTGGACTACAAGGATGTAGGTAGACTTCAGCTTATTAAGTCCATCATCTTCTGATCCATGTTTTTATGGCCAAGGCTAGGACTTGGATGAATTGCACCATCTCGTATGCAGGTAGACTTTAGCTTATTAAGCCCATCTTTTCTTTTCAAGTGTACTGGTCTTCTCTTTTCATTCTTCCGAAGGCTACTGTAATGAAGTTCATATCCTTGCTACGTAGCTTTTTGTGGAGGGGTAGTAATCCTGCTTCAGGTGGTCCTAAAGTTAATTGGGAGAAGATTTGTTTTCTAGAGGAGGAAGGAGGTTTAGGAGTTATTAATATAGAGGTTTGGAATAAGGCTGCCATGGTTAAACACCTATGGAATTTATGTTCTACACTAGGTCATTCTATTTGGTCATCTTGGATTCACACTTGAAGCGAACCTCGTGATTACGTGGTCACGCAATTTTCATATCAATAAACTTCTTTGCTGCTCTTGTTGTGTGTTGGTGGGATAATCTCCCTTCCTTGGTTCTCTAAAGGACTGAAAATGACTTATCGAAGAACAACTGTCTTTGTGGCATCATCCGTATACTTCTCGTTCGCGAATCAATATTAGTTGAGTTGATGCGTTTCCAATAGTGTTAGTGCGTAGGTACAAGTTATCTTTGTGGTACACTCCTATCAAACCTGATTTACTTGACTTTTCAGAAATTGGTGTCTTTGTGTGACCATGTGATCACGAGGTTCGCATCATTTGATATCAGAACTTGGCTCCACTAATCAGGTTATATCCTTCTGAATTTTTCATTTCTTGTTGTTTCCGCAAAAATTCCTTAGTGTCCAATTTCTTCTTCTCCTTGATTTTGCAGTATATCAAAAAAAATATTTAGTTATTTCATTTGGTTCCTGTCCAAAATATATCAGTAGCTTCAAAAAAAAAAGAAAAAAGAAAAAAAATAGTCATCCAAAAAGACAACTATTGGTTTCTCCCGCAGAAAACTAAACAAGGGAAAATTGGATCAAATCAACACAACATTAGCTCAAATTTGAGAATCTGATTACTGGGGGGGTCCTAATCACACTATATATTGATTTTGGGGTCAATTGGATGTCATTTGCTTTGGTTTTCAATTTCGAGTCTGAGTAGGTCTGATTCATAATGTTTTTGCGTTAGTATATTTTCCTTATCATAAATTTCTCAAACTTTATATTCTGTCTATTTGGGTTGACATCGCACTATATCTGAAATGTTAGCTCAATTGGACATCATTTACTTTAGGTTCCAGATTCGAACTTAACTCGTCGTTAACGAGTCTGTTTTGCGTCAACTTTTAAAATTCTCTTTCTTTCTGTTGTTCTCATTTCTTGCAGTTTATTTTCATCATATCCAATATATTTAGGTGTTGTTTCATCGTTTTGCATATTTTGTTTCTGTTTTTATTCGAGTCTTCAGTTTTGTTCATATTTCGGATAGATTCGCTCGCTACTCGCGAGACTATCATCGCAGTTTTGTTTTGCTTGTTTTCTAGTTTTTATTGCTTCTTGAGTCATATATATGTATTTGGATTGCACTGCCAAGTTGGTTCTATTTGGTATTGGTTTCAGTTGTGTAAGAACCGCAAGAAGGTGAGATGAGAGGTGTGAGTGTCTAAGGATATTAAGAGTGTTTGAGCAAAACACGAGCGATGTGAGGATTTTTTTTACCACCAACCAATTTTTACAGGTTATGTCAGATCAAAACAACACACCACCCCCTCCCGATGTAGAACTTAAATTCCAAATGCAAGCCATGACGAAGATGATGGAAAGAATGAATTCCGTGATGGGGAACGTGTGTGACAGATTTGAGAAGGTGGGAAAATAGGGTAATGTGGCTGGAACATGTACCCAAGACTTGAGAAAGGTTGGGGCTGAATCGAAATCAAACAATGATAGTGGGGCCGAAAGGCCAAGGTGGGCTGATTATGAGGATTTTGAGGTGGACGTTGATGATATTGTTGATGGTGGTTTGGATGAGAGAATAGGCCATCAGGAAGGTTTTCGGCAGCCTAGAAACCGAAAGGATTTCATGTATTTTTATGAGGTGTTATGGCAAAAGAAAAGGAGAGGTGGTATCAAATGGAGAGAAATAAAGAGATTAGTGTTCTAAAAAAAGAATCCAAGAGTCTATCCCGTATTATAGGGGAGATGAAGCAAGAACTTGATGTGTTCATGGCAACAGTCAATGCCCAACAAGCATCAGAACGAGAGGAGAAAATACACTGCAATGATGATATACGAAATTGAACGGCTACTACTTTCATCCAAAGTAACTCCAAAGGCTTCAAAAAGAGGCTAAGGAATTGTCCATTCAACTTGTTGGTGCTTCGAGGATGAATCATCTTGAAGAGAGAGGGAATGATATGATCCAGGAAAGGTCAAATGTGGATTTGGATGTAAAATGTGCAACTATCCAGTTTTATGGCAACAGTCATAATTCTCAATTCGACTGTTGGATTGCGCTGAAATTTTACGTGGAGTCTTCTGACATGTTGTCCTACCTTGGGTTAAACTTTCAGGTCAATCAGAGTACGGGAAGGAATCTCAATATGGGTCAACAGAGGCTGTGCGAATTTTGTTATTTACTTCCTTTTGACTTGTGGACTTCCTATTTGACAAGGATCCTTTTCCTACAAAGATATGACAGCTTGTTTTGGAAATCTCCTAGCTCTACAAAGATCTTTAATGTGCTGTAATATAATTCCAAGTGTGGCAAGGATTCATATATGTTTCAAAATCCTTTTCTTATAAGGATTCCTTATTCATCCTAGCTACAACAAAGAAAGAAAGTCAGCAATTTATTCTTCTAATTAAGTAAGGAAGTTGGCCAGATCTTATTCCTAAAGAGAGAAAGATTATTTAATGATTTCCCCAACTTAGGAAGGAAAGTAATTAAATCAGCAACAAAGGAGGAAATTTGTTTTTTTGTTGTCCAAGTTAAACAAGGAAATCCAAGCTAATCAAGGACATCAAAGGGGGAAGCAACATAAAATTTCCAAATCAGATTTCTCCTAGTTTATTTGGGACTTCTTAAGGGTGACAAATTTGATTCTAGCATATTTAGGATGATAATTTTTGGATTTTTATTATTTTTATTATTTTCTTCTTAGTCTTTGGGTTATTATTACTTATTTGGGTCAGTTGTAAGTAGGCTTTATATAAGTCCACCTAAGGGGGTCCATTAAGTCTAGAGTTAGTATATATAAAGGCATAATCAGACATGTAAGGTTACATAATTGTCAGATCAATAAACGTCTTTTCCGCACTTGTTGTGTGTTGGTGGGATAATATCTTTCTTCGATAAGTCATTTTTCAGTTCTTTACACAAGGAAGGGAAATTATCCCACCAACACACAACAAGTGCGGCAAACAAGAAGTTTTATTAATTTGAATTATGTAACCTTACATGTCTGGTTATGCTTTTATTTATACTACTCTAGACTGAACAAACCTTAATGGACTCTTTATGTCGACTTATATGATGCCCACTTACAATTAAACCCAAATAATATAAATAAAACCTAAAGAAGAAAATAATAACAATAATAATAAATCCGAATTTAATATCCTAAATATGATAGGATCATATTTGTTGCCCTTTAGAAGTCCTATATAAATTAGGAGAATCAAATATGAAGTTGCCTTCTCTTTAGTTTCCTTGTTTGTAAAGTATTCTTAGCTGACTTGGAAACTTATTTAATGATAGATTCCTACTATAATAAGGATAGAATAATTGTTTCCATAACCATAAGGATTCCTCCACCTTAATATGGAGTCTATACCACATATGGAAACTATGTTGTTGCCCATTAAATATCCTTGCAAGACTAGGAAATTCCCAAAATCAGTTGCCACATCCTTATAGGAAAAAAATTCTAGCCAAATAGAAAGTCCACAAATCAAAAGAAAGTAAATAGCAAAATTTATATAGCCTTTGTTGACCAGTATTGCGCTACCTTCCCGAACTCCGATTAACTTGAAATGTTAACCCAAGGTAGGACAACATGTTAGGAGACTCCTCATACTATTGTTGTGAAACTGGACAGTTGCGCATTTACATCATCTTGGAAGCCGAATTTAAAGAGAGAGGGTGCTGTCTGGCCGAGATCCTTTGTTCCTTCTAGAACTGAACCACCAAAGGCTCAAGTTGATGTCCCTACTGGTGCCAAAGGTAAATCAGAAACTCAACCTATACTCATGATGTTAAATGTTTCAAGTGTTAGGGACATGGACATTATGCTTCAGAGTGTCCAAATAAGAGAATCATGATGATTAGAGGTAATGGTGATATCGAATCTGAAAGGAACAAATCTGATTGTGAAAGCCCATTGGAGGATAATGATGGGGATAAGTTAGCATTCCGGTTGAGGAGTCCATAGTTATAAAGCGAACACTTTAGGTTCAGGTCAAGGAAGATGAAACTAATCAACAAAGGGAGAACATCTTTCATACGCGTTGCTATGTACAAACCAAGGTGTGTAGTTTAATTATAGACAGTGGAAGTTGTGTTAATGTTTGTAGTACCACCCTTGTTAGTAAACTGAATTTGTGTACTCTTAAGCATGCTAAACCATATAGATTGCAATGGCTGAATGATAGTGGCGAAGTGAAAGTGACTAAACAGGTTACCGTTCCATTTTCGATTGGAAAGTATATTGATGAAGTTCTGTGTGATGCCAACCAATGCACATAAGTCACATCATGGGTTAAAAATAGGTATACCATTGTAAAAGATGGTAAAATCATCACTCTTATACCTTTTACACCCAAACAGGTGTATGATGATCAAATAAAGCTAAAAAGTGAGCATGAGGCATGAGGAGAGAAAATCAAGGTGAGGAACAGGGGGAGAGAAGACCATCAGATTCGGAAATTGGTGAGGTTTGAACTAGGTGATTGGGTTTGGGTGCATATGAGAAAGGAAAGGTTCCCTGAACAAAGGAGATCAAAGTTGATGCCTTAAGAAGATGGTCCTTTTCAAATTATAGAAAGGATTAATGATAATGCCTATAAACTGGATCTGCCATGTGAGTATGGTGTTAGTGCTACATTTAATGTCGCTGATCTTTCTTTGTTTGATGTAGGTGATAATTCGAGGTCGAATTCTTTTAAGGAGAGACGGGATGATGCGATCCCAACACCAAAGGATTCATTGCAGGTTCCGGTTGGTCCAGTTACAAGGCTTAGAGCTAAGAGGTTCAAAGAAGCTTTCAAATCCCACCACCAAAGGATCTATTGAAGGTTCCAGTTGGTCCAGTTACAAGGCTTAGAGCTAAGAGATTCAAAAAAGCTTTCAATTGACTTCTTCAAGATACATAGGTTAAGGTGGACTTTAAGAGGATATTAAATAATGAGGAGCAAGCCATGATTAATATGATTCATGTTCAAGAGTGACCGTTACACAAGGATTGGGAGAAGAAGACTAGATTCAGACAGTTTGGCCTTTCGTTACTCTTTTGGTCATAACTGGAGCTACAGATTGAATTTTGATGTGATTCTAGTTGTGCTGGAAACTAGACTTCCATACCTTTCCAACGGTATATGGAAAGCCTTATAACTCATTAAAACGAGAGAGAAACATCTATTTGAAGTTGGGTTTTGTTGATGCCAAACAGAATGCAGAAATAACCGAACTTGTCTTCTTAAATTAGTTGGGCTATTAAACTTTTTTTATTTTGTGAGGAAACACTTGTTTGGGTTTCAGACTTGTTTATTTTATTTATTTTAATTAGTTTGGGGTAGTTTTAACTTGGGTTGATTATTATTTAAATTGAGTTTATATGTGACCCATTAGGGAAACAAGGGTTTTTGGCTTAGGGTATAAATACTCCTGAGAATAATTTTCAGCACACTTTCTTTTGGCTAATAATATTCTGATTTTTACCAACTTTTGGTTGTCAATCTTGGTTCTTGATTGAACTTTCAACCCTTCAAAGAATTGACCAATCTTTATTGTGAATTTATACTCCTTTTGCTCGTCTCCATGTGTAGGCCATTGAGTTGGTTTATAGTCTTGTTTCCTTGGAGCATGTCTTCCATTATGATAAGCTCATATACTTCGTCTTAGGTTTACCTAGGTCAAAACGGGGTAGGGATTCAATTTTTGTAGTTGTTGATAGGTTTTCAAAGATGGCACACTTTATTCCATGTCATAAAACCGATGATGCAACTAACATTGCTGATTTGTTCTTTAGGGGTACGGCTTCCCGGGGTTCCTAAGAGCATTGTGTCTAATAGAGATGTTAAGTTCCTTAGCTATTTTTGAAAGGTGTTATAGGGCAAATTGGGTACTAAACTGTTGCTTTCAACTACTTGTCACTCCTAAAAAGGTGGACAAACCGAAGTATTTAATAGGACCTTAACACAGCTTCTTCGTGCTGTCATTCAAAAGAACTTAAAGAATTGGGAAGATTGTTTGCCATTTATAGAGTTTGCATACAATCGTAGTGTGCATTCTACTACTGAATTTTTACCATTTGATATTGTGTATGGATTTAACCCTTTAACTCCCATGGATTTGATTCCTTTGTCTGTTGATGAAAGGGTTAGTTTGGATAGTAATTGTAAAGCACAGGTAGTGAAGACACTCCTTGAGAGTGTGCAGCAACAGATTGAAAAAAGAAATTGGGTGTATGCGACCAAAGCCAATAAGGGGCGAAAATATGTTGTCTTTCAGCCCGGTGATTGGGTTTGGGTGCATATGTGCAAGATGAGATTTCTGGGTCATAAGAAATCAAAGCTACAACCACGATGATATGATCCGGGCAACGAAAAAACAATCGGATTCGGATTCTGACGTAAAATGTTGCACTTGTTGTGTGTTGGTGGGATTATCTCCCCTTCTTTGTTATCTAAAGAACTGAAAATGACCTATCGAAGAATCTTAGCCAAATCGGAAGTCCATAAGTTAAAATGAAGTAAATAACAAAATTCATACAGCCTTTGTTGACCCGTATTGCGATGTCGTTCCGAACTCCGATTGACCTGAAACTTTAACCCAAGGTAGAACAACATGTTCAGAGATGCCATGTAAACTTTTAGCTCAATCCAACAGTTGAATTGATAATTATGACTATTACTGTAAAATTGGACAGTTGCGCATTTTACGTCAGAATCCAAATCTGATTGTTTTTTCGTTGCCCAGATCGTATCACTTCTTATGGGTGGAAAATCAGATTTTTATTATTTTCTTCTTAGTCTTTGGTTTATCATTACTTATTTAGGTCAATTTTATAAATGGGCTCAAATTATCCCATATATGAGGATCCATTAGAGTTATTTGAAGCATTATATAAGTGTTTTGTATGCTGAAAAACACGTAGTCATAGATTTATAAAATAAGCTAGTGTTTTGCACGATGCAACACATTATATTTGTTGGAACAAAGATCAAAGCTAACTTATCAAGGTATAAGTGGGCCTTGTGGCGTCATTCAATTCAATTCTAATAGTGATGGTGCATTGAGACAGATTTTAATTGTGTCACACTTCTCAACCTGATTTTTCAGATTTTTTGAGAAAGTATCATCTTTGTTGGGGATTGTTTGACCACGTGATCAAGAGGTTCGCATATGTAACTCATAAATCTTTGATAATCAGATTGATGCTAGCTATTGCAGTATACTAAATTTGGAGGTAGAGGAATTCTCAGCTCCATGGTGAGGCTCTTTATAATGTTTCGGTTGTTTTATAGTGATATCATTAAACTTTTAGCCCGATCCAATGGTTGAACCGTATTACTGTATAGAATTAGTGCCGACAAGAATTTCAAATAAGCACGCCGTACTAACCACTTGCGTACATCCTTTTGAATGATAACCACAACGGCTCTCCTTTGTCTTTCATTCTTTTGGAGCTGTACCTCTTTTTCCCATGAAGCTTGAAGATCATAGAATTATCTTCTACACTTATCAACTTCTCGTTCTAAAACCCCCAAACCATGGCTTAGTTTTTCGCATCGTTGATCTACAATCCTCCTCTGTTCCCTCTCCCTTGGTGAATATATGACACAAATAGGGAGGAAAAAAAATAAAAAGAAGACGAAGACAAGAATAGAGTTTATAACAGGAAGAACACTGATTTAGACTCGAAATTACAAATCTGACTATCGTTTGGACCAAAACTGATCGAAAACAAACAAATATGAAATTGATGAGAATGACTCAAACAACAACCAAATATCCCAAATATGATGATAATATACTGGAAGGA